>CXWL01003029.1_pt1 | contig 20648 bp, 21 predicted proteins | sample 590931 | NCBI WGS metagenome assembly CXWL01 (sample SAMEA3498368, study PRJEB10139) | groundwater metagenome | biome: water well; material: biofilm material | place: Germany | collected 2015-04-27 | reverse complement strand
AAGGCATCATGATAGTCCCAAAACCGGCCCTGTTCTGCAGCGCACTGAGCGGCTACGGCAGCAGGCAGTGCCTGGTGATGATTCGGCCCTGGAAAATCACGGTAGACGAGCTTCAACTTTCCAGGATACTTTGCGAGGAGGGCCTTCAATACTGGGACGCTGTTCTTGCAATAGGGACATTCAAAGTCAGAGAACTCAATAATTGTGACCGGTGCGTGTGCGGTGCCGGTCCAAGGATCATCGTCAGGACTGACGTCTAGCACTGGTAGTTCTGGCTGAGAAAGACTCACGTGAATTTCTGCCTTTCGACGCAACTGAACCAAGAGCGCCCGCCGAACTCTCAACATTTCCTCTGAAACAAACGGGAACGGTGACGACTTTCCGGTCAGACGGATTGGCCCTGGGAAACCCGCCAGCTTGGCCACGGTTTCAGATTCACCCGCTCGCTCGATGAGGTCAGAAACGGTCACACCGACTCGGGCTGCTTCAGCAGCCAGCAATTCTTCCTCAATGAGATGTTGGGTCGACTCACGCAGCAGCTTTGTCCGCTGCTCTTCTAATTGATACAACGAAAGAGCGACGGTCTGTTCGACTTCCGTTAGCGTAATGGGCCGTGTCCCAACGGTAGCGACCACTTGGGTGTGCCTGTCAGAAGCAGAGGATTGCTGTTTCGCAGTAGTGTGGCGGGAGATGCTCGCGATGAACAGGAGAAAGAGCAGAGCGCCGATACCGACTACTATTCCAGCGATCGAGGTTATCTTCACATCCGCTCCCTGAGAGATATGTTGAAGGTAGCAACACCCCTATAGAAATCCAGCGATTCTTCAGAATCGGAATCGAACGTATGGTTGCTTGGCCATCGCAATGCGCCAATTCCCACCCCTTTCGAACCTTCAGAAAATGGTTCCTCGATGGATCCTACAAACTGGCAAATGGCGTAATCAGAACCCAGGAGAGGCGCTTCTCAATGGTAAAGGCTTACGTGAAAAACGAATTCTCAATGGCCATGCGAACGTCCATAAATCCTGCCGAATATCCCCTCCAAAGTAGTACCCACTCTGGATACGAAAACCCCTACCAGCTCGGTATGGCAGCTAACCAGATTTGTTCTAGGCTTAGTCACATGAGCCGCAGCGAACAGAAAACCACAGAGGTGACGTTTCCGCGGGGCACACAAACCACACTGGGACAATTCCAATGAACTGGATACATGACTTTTACGATTCTTCGGTCGCAATACCCCTGTCGCTGATTGTACTGGCTGCAATCAGCTTGCTGAGCTGGAGAAAACAAGGACGGCAGATCATTTTGGTACTGACCTTGTTGCTCTACACCAGATACCTGGTATGGCGCGGGCTGTACACATTAAACACGGCCGATTGGTCGAGCCTGCTGGTCAGCTGGACGGTCTATACAGCTGAGCTCTATGCCTTCATTCAGATCCTCCTCTTTGCCTATCATGCATGGTCTCCGCTGGAACGGAGGGCGGTACGGCCAACCAGCTATCCGACAGTGGACATTTTTGTAACAGTCGTGCACGAACCAATAGAAATCCTCCGCCGTACCTTAATCGGATGCACGAACCAAAAGTATCCACAGGATCGCTATCGGGTCTATGTGCTCGATGATGGCCAGCGGGATGAGGTTCAGCGATTAGCGGCATCGCTCAACTGCGAATATATACGCCGACCCAACAGACTGCATGCCAAAGCCGGCAATCTGAACCATGCGTTGCAGCACACAAACGGGGAAATCATTGCAATCTTCGATGTAGATCATGTGCCGACTAAAGATTTCTTGTATGACACGGTTGGATTGTTCCATGACGAGAAAGTGGCCATTGTCCAAACACCACATCACTTTTACAATCCTGACATCTTCCAAAAGAATCTGCAGATCGAAGGAGTGCTCAAGAATGAACAGGCGCTCTTCTATCGTGTCCTTCAATCGGGACGTGACCGGCATAACAGTGCGTTCTTTGCCGGAAGCTGTGGACTGCTCCGGCGGCGAGCTCTAGAGGAGATCGGCGGTTTTCGGACGGAAACGGTGACCGAAGACATCCATACCAGTATGGTGATCCACGCGAAGGGATATCGCTCGTGCTACCTGAATAAGGTCTTAGCAGCCGGCTTGATGCCGGAGACGTTCGAACGCACGATGAAACAACGGATTCGTTGGGCAACGGGGCATGTACAGATTCTGTTCAGATTCAATCCATTCACGATGCGAGGACTGAGCCTGGCTCAGCGATTCGGCTATTTTGCCTCCATTTTCTACTTTCTCCACGGAATCCCACGGGTCATCTGCCTTGTGGCGCCGCTGTTCACGCTGCTGTTCGGTGTTGTGCCGGTCGCAGCCGATGTTCCATCGATCGTCAGTTTCTTCGGGTCGTATTACCTGGCAACACTCGTGATGTTACGGACTGTCAGCCGAGGGACTCGCAATGCGTTCTGGTCCGATATCTATGAAACAGCCGACTGTGTGGCTCTCAGCGGGGCAACGCTCAAGACGGCAATTCAGCCTCGAAAGCCTCGGCCATTTGTCATTACACCAAAAGGAATTGCGCAGGAGAAGCAGGGTGCGGCGAGGTTCAAGTACATCATTCCCCACGTCGTCATCATGGGGTTGCTCATCGCCGGGCTGGTCACTGGAGTTCGTCTCTGGCTCACACAGGTACCCATTCCAGGGCTGACCGTCAGTCTATTTTGGGGAGGAGTCAACCTGATCCTAGTCAGTGTCGCCATCTTAGCGGCAGCAGAAGTGCCTGAATGGCGGGCGTTCTTCAGGATTAAGCGACGATTGTCGTGCGATGTGGCGACATCTGACCGCCAGCTTCATGGCATCGTCGTTGATATCAATGAAACTGGTGCCTGTGTCCGTCTGCCCGGACAGCTACAGGCTGACGGGAAGAGCCTCTTATGCACTATCAAAGGGCTGCGTGGGGAACGGCTTACACTAAGAGCCAGAATCTGCCGGCAACATCGTTTGTCACCGCGAGTTGTCGAAATCGGGTTGAAATTTGAGGACATCGAGGAGAAGCAGACTGAGGCATTGATTGCCCTCACGTTTTCTGACTCCTCCGTGTGGAATCAACCGGATGTGGAGCCCGGGATTGTTCGAAGTTTCTGGTCCGTATTCCGTGTGTTTCAGAAAATAGTGGCGAAGTCTCGAACCTCACACCGACGACATGTCCGTATTCCCTACCAGCAGAATTGTCGTCTTGTGTTTCGTGATCGAATCTTGACTGGTAAGCTTGAACAGATTTCTCAAGCTGGACTTTCCGTCCATATTCCGGGGACGGTCGATCTCGTCGATGTCAAGGGAATGCTCTATGTCGGGGCATTCTCTCTACGAATACGCCGGACATGGATCACACAGTCTCACGAGATGGTGCAGGCAGGGTTCACGATTGAAGGGATAGAGAAGGGAGCCGACCGATGGTGCGAACTCACCGCACGTGCGGCCTGATGCTGGCGACAGTTTTGTCCTGGCCTGGCATCGCAGGAGCTGGAGATGTCTTTACCGGCTTCCAGATGGACAACCATAACCAGTATTTTGCCTATATGGGCGTGCGCACTCCCATCATGGCCACATCATCGAATCTACAGCCATTCGTACAATTCATGGGGGCTGGCCTAGGATATTCATTCAAAGACCGTGGCCTCATCCGGGATGCTGAGCTTCAGTTTGCCACTCCGGCTGCAGGATTGAAGTATCAGCAGGGGGCATGGAGTTTCCTCGGGTTCGCCGGGCCACAGTTTCGATGGAAGCAGCAGGACCTGCAGAGTGGCGGACGGAGTCATGAGCACGACATCGGGGTTCAAGTGCAAGGGGAGGCCTTCCGCTGGCAGGAGCAGGGGATTGTGCATGCCATCGTATCGTATACCAATTTGGATGGGTTGGTCTGGAGCAGACTGCGAGGCACGAGGCGTGTCTACCAAATGGATCAAGGGTGCTGTTCCTTGTATCTCGGCTGGGATGTCGCAGGTATGGGGAATAAGGACTTCTATGCAGTGCAGACGGGACCCATCGCACAGGTGCCGATCAGTCATTTCTATCTGACGCTCAAGGGCGGCTATCAATATTCTCAAACATTCCTCAGCGGAGCGTATGGCGGTCTAGAAGTGTATGTGCCGTTTTAGGATGAATCCATAGTAGCGGATGTCTTCCCACCTTCAGTAGTTCTGCCAGAGATAGATTGCGTCTGAAGATACTCCCCTCGACACAGACCCTTCATCGAGACCATGTTTCCACATCTGGTAAGAACCCTTGGTTCTGCACCGTTTAAAACCGATTCCTCAGTGCCAATTGCCTTCTGTGCAACGATTCGATTCTGATGTGTTGTGCTCCTCAAGCAGCGGGTGATCCCACATCCAACCAGGCCCCTCCAAAGTAGTACCCACTCTGTGCACGTCTCCCCCTACGAGCTTGCTATGCACAGATCGCGAGTTCTGTTCTAGGCTTAGTCACATGAGCCGCAGCGAACAGAAAGCCGCAGAGGGAACGGTTCCGCAGGGCACATGGACCGCGCACAGGGCTGCCGAAGAGTTCTGACGCAAAGGAGACAACACGAGCATGTCTACATGGGATGAATCATTGATCGGGACCAGCCGGTGTTTTCTTCAAGTGAAGGGCATGATTCCACTCTTGAGCAAGTCCAAGGCGACGGTGTTGATTGCAGGGGAGACCGGGACGGGTAAGGAACTGTTTGCACGAGCGCTGCATTATTCGAGTGAGCGGAGCGGAAAGCCATTTGTGCCCGTGAATTGCGCGGCCCTGCCGGATCATCTAGTCGAAAACGAGCTGTTCGGCCACAGCAAGGGGGCATTTACCGGTGCCCTCATTGAAAAACACGGGCTCCTTCATGAGGCAGACGGCGGGACCTTGTTCCTTGATGAAATCAACAGCCTCAATATGGTGGCCCAAAGCAAACTGCTGCGCGTGCTGCAGGATCAGGAGTTCAGGCCGTTGGGCTCCACAAAAAGCCGAGCCGTCGATGTGAAAATCGTGGCCGCAACCAATACGGACTTACGGTACTTGGTTGAAGCCCGCCAATTCAGAGAAGACTTGTTTTATCGCCTAAATGTGTTGTCCGTGGTGCTGCCTCCGCTGCGAGACAGACAGGAAGATATCCCTGAGCTCGCCAGACAGTTTGTGAAACGCTCAGCCGAAGAATTCGGCAGGGGAGCAATCCGGCTATCTCCCGACGCGATCAGGAAGATGATGGCCTATGCGTGGCCGGGCAATGTGAGGGAGTTGCAATCGGTGATCCATCGCGCTGTAGCAATGGCGATAGGCGAGACATTGGAAGGGTCGGACCTCGACGTGCCCGACCAGGAACCGACTGGATCAATAGCGACGCATATGCCGGATCGGCCCGAGGGAATCGTGCTCGATCCGGACGGGTTTCAGGCGATGAAGGTGAAGATGATCGACCAGTTCGAGCGAGCGTATCTAAGCAAGCTGCTCTCCTCGCATCAGGGGAATATTTCTAAAGCAGCACGCGCCGCACACAAAGAGCGCCGTGCGTTTCAACGGTTGCTGCATAAGCACGGTCTCGATCGCCATATGTTCTCTGTGGCCTAACAAGATGCGTTGTAACCCTATGCCTGAGGCGTGAGTGCCGCAGAGGGGGATGACTCGACTGAGGATGGCCTGAGATTCCGCACGGTTCGATGAGCGCGTGGGTGGGCATTAAACATGCGTGTAACCGGCAACTATGGAAAGGCCGGATCAGTCCGCAAACAGCGATGGTGTGGTATGGCTGCTACTCAGCTATCTCTATACCCATCCCGATGCCAAAGATACGGCTGCGGGAATCACCAATTGGTGGCTTCGCGCCCATGGAGTCGATGTCAATGACAGGGATGTGAAGGAAGCGCTCAATGACCTCGTCGCACGGGACTGGCTGATCCGGAGAGCAAGCCTGTCAGGCCAGCAGATCTACGGCTTAAACCAAGCCCGAAGAGCGGAACTGCAAGAGCTTCTTGAATCATAAAAGTAAGCTCATCGGCGGAATCGGCTAATGGCCCCCCGGCTAGGGGCAGGACCCAGCCTCGGCCATCGTCCCATTAACGGCGTTCAGAACGGCTTGGCGGGCGATCCGAAGATTCTCCGAGGCTTTTTCATAATACTGTGGATTGAGTTCGATGGCCTTTTCGAAACAGACCACCGCTTTCTTTGCATGGTTGACGCCGAGAAGAGCGACACCGAGGTTGTTATAGGCACGTGGTTCGTCCGTCGCTTTTTTGAAGGTGTTAAACGCATCGACATACCGGCGGCGCTGGACATAGGCGATGCCCAAATTGTTATAGAGCTTGGGAGCGTTTGAACCAGCAGCGACGGCCTGCTCATAGGCATCAATGGCTGAGTCGTAGTTCCCGCTCAGCGCATAGGCAAGGCCCAGGTTATTCAACACGCTCGGCTCGCGTGGGCGATAGGTGAGCGCTGTGTGATAGGACGCAATGGCGTCGGCGTGGCGCTTGCCCTGATCGTAGAAGAGACCAAGCAAGTTATGCGCTTGCCAGCTCGATGGATTAAGCGTGACGGCTTTCGTTAAGGCCTTCTCGGCTTCCGCCGACTTGCCCTGCATCAGATAGATCTGTCCAAGGCCCTCATGGACCGGCGCAGACTCGGGCTCACGGAGACGGAGGTCCTGAAACTGTGTCAGGGCTTGATCGAGAAGCCCCTGTTGGAGAAACATCTGCCCCAGCTTGAGTCTGGCTGAATTGCGGGTCGGATCGGCCTTCAAGGCCTTGTCATAGTGAAGGCTGGCCAGCGGATAGTTCCGATTTTGCGCGTCAAGATCGCCTCTGCGTTCATGTTCCTCGGCGGTCATTTCAGGAGTTGAGGGGGTGGCCTCAGCCAGGTGTTCCTGCTGTTTCTTCTGCTCTTCCATCATCTTCCGATATTCGGCCATATCCAAAGACGAGGTCTGGGCGTCCTTTGTTCCGCTACATCCAAAGACGGTAGCAATTCCGACGAGACCGCCGACGGCAATTAACAGCTTCAGAGATTTGGTATGTGTCATCGCCTACTCTCCATTGCCTGGTTGAGCGCTTGTGTAGCGCCAGCATGCCGCGACGCTGACCAACGGTCAAACAAAACCCTCTTTCCCAATTGTGGCCTCAGTGATGTGCCACTCAGATGCGGCGCTGGAACCGCAGTTACAGCTTGTGCGGCGGAGCTTGCCTGAGGCGCGAGTGCCGCAGTTCATGGAGAGCAAACAGACTTGTGCTGAAAAAATAGTCAGTTGGTGTGACTGATGATCTGGCCGATGGTTTGCAATGACTGGTGAGCAATGTGGAACAAACCTCTACCACGACACCCTGGGGAGAAGGAGGTGAGGCGAAAACCCTAATAATAGAAGTGTGCGTGAATAGGGAACTAAAGACGCAGAAGTTAAGTAAACGTTCGAAAAACCGAAATCATAACATTACACAAAAGAAAGGTAACTACCATGTTGAACGTCATTCGCCAGTTTGTGAAGGAAGAAGAAGGTCTCGCGGCGGCTGAGTACGCCATTCTATTGACCTTGATTGCCGTTGCGCTGATCACGTCAGTGGGACTTTTTAGAGATGGCATTATTCGTGCCTTCACTGCAGCAACCAATGTGATGCCTGCAGCCAGCTAGTAAGCGATTCGGCTGGCCCGATCGTAAATCGGGCCAGCTCATCATTGAGATTGCGAGTGTACTGCTGATTGCGCAGAGGTCGAAGAAATTGGGGAATGATGGGAGCGAGCATGTGGAGATAGGAACCAAAGGAATAGCGACAATGGAACCGATATTGACCACTGCACTCATAATAATTCTTGTGATAGCAGTTGTATTTGATCTCCGTTCATCTCGAATCCCCAATTGGCTGACATTCCCCGCAATGAGCGTTGCACTTGCTGGACATGCCTGGATGGGCGGTGTGGACGGAGCTTTGTTCAGTTTGGCAGGCTTGGGAATAGGCCTAGGGCTCTTTTTCTTAATTTATCTTGTTGGAGGTATCGGAGCGGGAGACGTGAAATTGATGGCGGCAATCGGATCCTTTGTGGGTGTGAACGGTGTACTTACCTGTGCGTGTCTTGCCGGCATCGCAGGTGGAGTCTATGCCATCGCTGCTATGTGCTACCAGTGGGGGGTAGCCGCTACTGGTCAACGATTGGCATACGCCGCCTGTGGTGCAGTCTTAGCGGGCGGGACTGCTTGGACGAAGGAATTTCAGCTCCCCTTCAAATTGCGGTATGGGCTGGCGATTGCGAGTGGCACCCTACTGTTTCTGGTTGGACTTCGCCCTTTTGGGGGGTAGGCGTTTGAGAGAATCCAGCTAGACTTCTGACTAGACAGCGACAGGACCGGAGTTAGTTTGTTGTTCGGAATTATCGTAGAGGAGACGAAACAATGAAGCGGTATCGGCCTCTCATGTTTTTCGGGGTAGCCTTGGTGCTCGGTCTGGTGACCAGTATTCTGGTGTTTTCTTGGCTTCAGGATGAAAAAAACAAATTGATGGCGGCCTCCTTTTCTCTGACGACAAATGTGCCGGTGTTGGTAGCCAATGCGGATTTGACGTGGGGGACCAAATTGACACCGGAAATGATACAGGTGCAGGAATTCCCGTCCAATGCTGTCCCTGAAGGCCATTTCGCCAAGCAAGACGACATAAAGGATCGGGTATTGTTGGTCGATGTAAAGAGGAACGAGATGGTTCTGGAGTCGAAACTGGCTCCGCTCGGGACGACTGGTGGGGGAGTCGCCGCCGTGACCGATGTGAACAAGAGAGCCATGTCGGTGAAAGTTGATGACGTGATTGGAGTCGCCGGCTTCATCAAGCCTGCCGATCGGGTGGATGTCATGGTGACGATTGAGCCGGAAACAGGCAAACAAGGCCATGTGATTGCAAAGATGATTTTGGAGAATGTGAAGGTCCTGGCAGCCGGTACGCAAATGGAGCGAAAAGGCAAAGACGAGGAGCCAAAACCGGTGCAGGTGATTACGGTCGAAGTTGATGTGGATGAGGCGGAGAAGCTGGCGCTGGCCTCCACTCAAGGAAAGCTGCGGCTCGCATTGCGGAATCCACTTAACAGCGAGAAGGTGTTGACGAAGGGCGCTCAGGTTGGATCGCTCTTAAATTCATACCGACCCAAGCCGGCGACAAACGGGGAAGGCGGGTTCCGAGTCGAGATCATCAAGGGCGATGTCCGTAAGGAAATCACGTTCTAGGAGTCAGGGAGGCATGGCAATGCAGTTCACACGTCACCGATCACGCACTCGCGCGCAATGGATAGGAGTCCTGGTTTGCAGCGGGGTTTTACTGACTAGCCCTTCGGCAGTCATGGCAAAGGAGACGGGTGTCCACCTCGTCTCACAATCAAAAGATGCTCAGCAACTCAGCCTGGTGGTCGGCAAGTCGACTGTAGTCAACATGCCCGTCGCCATTAAGCGGGCGTCGCTGGCCGATCCGAAGATCGCCGATGCCATGGTGCTGAGTCCGAAACAGATCTACGTGACGGGCAAGGGCTATGGCACGACCAATCTTACACTGTGGGGACAAGATGGCCAGGTGCTCGCCATCCTGGATCTGGATGTCGGCGTGGATCTGGTTCGGTTGAAGCAACAGCTCGCCGAGCTATTGCCGGATGAGACGAACATACGTCTGAGAGGAACCCACGACCACGTTACGGTGTTTGGGACCGTGTCCAGTGAGTCGCGCCTGAGCCAGATATTGGCGGTGACTGAAGCCTATGCCCCAAAGAAAGTCTTGAATTTTCTCAAGATCTATCCCGAGCCACCTGGAAGCAAGGGGCATCCTGATGTGCAGACCGTGACTATCGAAGTGATCAAGGGGACGTCGGTGAATGCGGTGAAATTCTAAATTCTGAGGAGTTGGGAAGAAGTCTGGAGGATACATCCGATGAAATTACGCAATGCGATCACGATCATAGGCTGTGCTCTCACAATCTTGACCGAGACCCACGCGTTTGGGCAGGAACGAGCCGCGGGAACCACGGAGCAGCGCGACATTCAAAAGCTCGAGTTGACCGTGGGCAAATCGAAGGTGCTGGATCTTCCCGTGGCGATCAAACGGGCGTCGTTGGCCAATCCCGAGGTAGCGGACACGGTCGTCCTGTCTCCCACACAGATTTATCTGACCGGCAAAACGATCGGCGTCACCAATGTCACGCTCTGGAATGAGAGCGGCAAGATGATGGGCATGTACGATGTGGTGATCGCGCCGGATGTCACCCGTTTGAAAGAAAACCTACATAAGACCTTGCCGGATGAACACGGTATCATGGTCACCTCCGATCACGACCACATCACACTCTCGGGTACTGCCTCAAACAGCAACAATCTGAACCGTGCGTTAAGCATGGCCGAAGCTTATGCGCCAAAAAAGATTGTGAATGCCCTGCAGGTGGGTGGAGTGCAGCAGGTTATGCTGGAAGTTCGGGTAGCCGAGATGAATCGGGAATTAATTAAACGGCTTGGAATTAATTTTACAGGAATCGGCAATGATTACTTTGCTGTGTCGGTGCTAGCGAACTTGACGCGGATCGCCACCCTGAGCCACCCGATTGGGCAGACGGCGACGGTGGCTTCGGAGGTGACGCAGGCGATCCAAGGGGCGTTTGGATTTAATGCTGCGGGCACTTCTTGGACGGGATTTGTGGACGCACTCAAGGAAGAAAATCTGCTGAAAGTATTGGCCAAGCCAACCTTGATGGCCTTGAACGGGCAAGAAGCCGCCTTCCTTGCCGGAGGCGAATTTCCCATCCCAGTACCGCAAGCCTTTGGTCTTGTGACGATCCAGTTCAAGAAGTTTGGAGTGGGGTTGGTCTTCACGCCAAATGTCTTAGACCGCAAACACATCAGCCTGAATGTCGCGCCGGAAGTCTCAGAGCTGGACTTTACGAATGCGTTGCGAACACAAGGCTTCGTGGTGCCGGCCATTACGACCAGGCGAGCAGCAACAACGATCGAATTGGCGGATGGACAGAGCTTCGCCATCGGCGGGTTGTTGCGTGACAACGTCAGGGAATCGGTCAAAAAGGTTCCGTTCCTCGGCGATGTCCCCATCTTAGGCGCTTTGTTCCGGAGCAGCTCGTTCCAAAAGAGCGAAACCGAATTGGTGATCATCGTGACGCCGCATCTCGTCAAGCCACTCGATATGAACGCACAGACCCTGCCGACCGATTATTTCGTGGAACCGAACGACTTCGAGTTCTACTTGATGGGATTCGCCGAAAAGGGGGGATACGGCGGCAAGGCAGGGCAACGGTCGCCTGCGGCGGAAGTATTATCCAATCGCATCAGCATGGGTAGCGCAATGGAAGGTCGCGTCGGCCACATAATGCCATAAATACCCTAAATATATGTTGCATCCGTTGTCTTTTGGACTGAAGAAGGAGAAAACCATGACACGATTTGTATGTATCTTGACGGCAACGGCCGGTTTGATGGTCGGAGCCTGTGCACCGACAACGATCAGCCCAAACTGGGGAACGGCCTATCAACAGATGAAGGCCAGTCAAGTCTTGAACCCGACCGCGGGTGAACAACTCGATCCCGTTGAAGGCCAGGATGGAGTCGCCAATACCACGGCGATAGGAACCTACCGGAAGAGCTTTGATAAACCTAATGCTGAATTTGAGCGCTCCATCGTTAGCAGTGGCGTGCGCACAAATTGATAGAACATGAATATCAACATGAAGACTCTCATGCAAAGGTTGGACGAGCGGGGTGTGGCGGCGGCTGAATTTGCGCTGCTATTGCCGGTGTTTCTTTTGATTCTATTCGGCATTATTGAATTCGGTATGATGATGTATGGACGTGAAATTGTCACAAATGCAGCCCGTGAAGGAGCCAGGGCCGGTATTGTACAGGGGCCTCCCAAGAGAACCGGCGGCGACATCACCACGATTGCGAACAACTATCTCACGGGAACCGGCATCAACCAGGCAGATGTGACCTTTACTCCTACCGGCGTGGGACTCTCTAGTCCGAACATGCTGACCGTTACCGCCCAGTACCGGTACAACTTTATAATCCCCTATATTCCAACGATCGCTGGAATTCCGAGCCCTCTCATTATTTCGACACAGGTGGTGATGCGTCATGAATGATGCCAAACCGAGAAGATTGGTCGATCCGCTCGACAACGAGCATGGGGCAGTGGCAGCGATGACAGCCATTCTCCTCGTCGTGCTGCTGGCCATGGCGGCGGCAGCAATCGACATCGGCCATGCCCTGGTCACGAAAAACGAATTGCAGAACACAGCGGATGCCGCCGCCTTGGCCGGGACCCGTTCGCTCGGCCTCGTTTACGAAGGCATGACACCTGCTCAACAACAGGCTTACACATTGACCGGTGGTGACCAGGCGGCAATCGTTGCCGCCGTGCAAACAACGGCTGTAGCCAACATGGCTGCTGGTGTTTCCATTGCCATCAATCCCGGAGATATCGCCATCGGAACGTGGAACCCGACCACCAGAATTCATACCCCTACCACGAACCAACCCAAATCTGTACGAGTCATAGCACGACGAGACTCTTCAGGAAACGGCCCAATCAGCACGTTTCTCGCCGGCGTGATCGGAGTGACGAGTATCGGCGTGAATGCTGTGGCGACCGCGGATATGACAGCAGTCGGTTTGACCGCGCCGGGCCAGTTGGATGTGCCGTTCGGTATTTCAACCTACTATTTCACTCAGTTTGGGTGCGGAGACACGATCAAGTTCTATCCCAATGATGGAACACCGCAGGCCTGTTCCGCCTGGCATACGTTCGATCAGAGTCCGGCAAACGCGAACACATTGAGGACAATCATCGACGGGTTACGCACCGGCACCTATCAATCGCCTGGAACAACCCCGGGTGATACCCTCAGTTTCACCAACGGAAATGTGGCCAGCGCATTTCCAAACTTGATCGACCTCTACAATGCAAAAAAAGATGCCAACGGCAATTGGGATGTGTTTGTCCCTGTCTATCAATCTGATGAATGCACTCCTCCCAACGGTCCCCTCCCGATCGTGGGGTATGCGGAGGCCAGGATTACGAATGTCCAGGGCTCTCCGAATCATCTGATCACGGCAACCATCTTGTGCAACATCTTCGAAGGAAACACGACTGGAGGCGGACCTCCCTTTGGTCCCGTCCTGTCAACCATTCCAGGGCTAGTTGAATAGCTGGGTCTTCTCTAATGCAGGAGTATACATCCTATGGCTCGATTGATTGCAGTGTCGATCGATTGTCGGAACGAAGAGATCCGTCGAACATTTGAAGACCTAGTCTCGCGCAGACTGCATTACCTGATCGCCAAGGGCCAGGGGACCGGTGCGGTCGATATGCTGTTGCTTGAGCTGGATGAATTTCGCCCACAGCACACATTCGACCGTGTTCGTCAATTGCTGAGCACGGCACCCGATCTGGAAATCTTTCTGACGGCCTCGCGCATGGATCCTCAGCTGCTGTTGGAAGCGTTCCGAGTCGGTGTCAAGGAGTTCCTCCCGCAACCGCTGACGAGACAGGATGTCGAACCGGCTCTGGCGCGCTTTGAGGAGCGATTTGCGGGAAAGACGTCGGGCTTGGAGCTGCAGGCCGGAAAGGTGATCGCGGTTATCGGCGTGAGGGGCGGCGTCGGAGCCAGCACCGTTGCCACGAATCTGGCCGTCTCCGTGCAACAGGCCCGGCGTCATGAGCCCGTCGCATTGATCGATCTGGATATCCATGGAGGAGATCTCGGATTGTTTCTTGACGTACCTGCCTCCCAAGGACTGACACACCTCACGAAAGATATTTCACGATTGGATGAAACGATCCTCCGCAGTACATTGGTGCGGCACCCGTCCGGGCTGCAATTCCTTGCGTCAGGCTGTGACGCCTACGATGACTTCACGTTCGAGCCGGGAAGCATGATGCGCGTGATGTCTCTTCTCCGGTCAATCCACAGGCATGTGTTCATCGATTGTGGTCACGTACTCAACCCTTCTGTCAAAGAGGTGCTTGACGGTGCCGATCAGGTCATCCTGGTGACGACGCTTTCCCTCCCAGTCATACGGAGAACCAAACGATTGTTGGAGATTCTGTCAGCGGCGCACTATCCCTCTACTAAGCTTGCGGTAGTCGTCAACCGCTATGAAAAAGACCAGAAGGACCTTGTGGCAGAAACCGAGACGTTGTTGGGCATGCCCATGGCTGGACTAATTCCCAACGACTATGAATCGGCTAGCGAGGCGATCAACCACGGAAAGCCACTGACCGTCATGGCCTCAAAAACTCCCATCGCACAGTGGTATCTACGAGGAGTCGACCAACTCATCGGTGAACATGCCGAGGGCGTCCCCGATTCATCGAAGGGGCATTCAAAAAATCTGTCGTTCTTGGGGCGGTGCTTTTCAAGCATTGGAATGGAAGCAGGGCGCAAACCCTCCGTCGTGGGACGGTCGTGAGAGATAGCGGAGTGAGGGAACGGTAACCGAGAGCGGGAGGTAGCATGCTGGCAACGAAACTTATGAATGGAACTGAATTGGGTACCCACTACCAGGAGTTGAAGGATCGCCTTCACCAACGCGTGATCGACCTGGTCGATATGAATGCCATCGGCAAGATGTCGCAGGAGGCCGTGAACGATCAATTGACCAAGATGATCGAGCAACTCCTCCAACAGGAGTCGGCTCCGTTGAATCAGCGGGAACGGGCGCAGATCACGCAGGATGTGCTCCATGAAGTGCAGGGATTGGGACCGCTGGAGCCGCTGCTGGCGGATGCGACCATCAACGACATTCTGGTCAACGGACCTAAGCAAGTCTTTGTCGAGCGATTCGGACGTCTGGAACTCACGCCGATTCGGTTCAAGGACGACGCGCATCTGAAGAAAATCATCGAGAAAATCGTGTCGCGGATCGGGCGTCGGATCGATGAGTCGGTGCCAATGGTGGATGCTCGATTGGCTGATGGCTCCCGTGTGAACGCCATCATCCCTCCACTCGCGATTGATGGTCCGTCACTTTCCATCAGGAAATTCAGCAAGGACCCGTTGCAGCTGCACCACTTGATCGAGAAACGGTCGCTCACCCCGGAGATCGGAGAACTGCTCAAGGCCATCGTCCAGGCGCGCTTGAACGTCCTGATCTCCGGCGGAACCGGCACTGGAAAGACAACGATGTTGAACGTTCTTTCTGGGTTCATTCCCAATAATGAGCGGATCGTGACGATCGAAGATGCTGCAGAGTTGCAGTTGCGTCAGGAGCATGTGGTTCGTCTCGAAACACGCCCGGCCAATATTGAGGGGAAGGGAGAAATTGCCCAGCGGGAACTCGTGAAGAACGCCCTTCGCATGCGCCCAGACCGCATCATCGTCGGCGAGGTCCGCGGCGCCGAGAGTTTAGATATGTTGCAAGCCATGAACACCGGCCATGACGGCTCATTGACGACTGTCCATGCCAACTCCTGCCGGGACGCCCTCACAAGAATTGAAACACTGGTCTCGATGGCCGGCTTCAACCTGGCCCCCAAGGCAATGCGGCATTATATCTCGTCGGCGCTGGACGTGATCATCCAGATCGCTCGCTTATCGGACGGGACGAGGAAGCTGATTAGCGTACAGGAGATTGTTGGTATGGAAGGAGATCTGATCACACTCCAAGAGCTCTTTGTCTTTCAGCAAACCGGGCTTGATGAGAATCGCCGAGTCAAGGGCCGATTCAGAGCCACCGGTGTGCGTCCAAAATTCGCGGAACGATTGACCGCCAAGGGTGTGGGCCTACCAGTTGAGCTTTTTGATCCGCAGAAGGTGTACGAATGTTGAATATCCTGATCGCACTCGGCATCTTCGGTACAATCCTTGTCTTTCTTCAAGGCTGCGCCGCACTTCATCGTGTGATTTCTCCCAGAGGGAAAGATCGTGCGATTGAACGGCTGCAAAAGTGGTCGACCCCAGAGTCAGTAGCGCAACTGGAGATTGTTCGGAAGGAGTCCTTGAGCGACATACCGTGGTTGCATGAGCTGCTAGCGACGGTACACCGTTTTCAACCCCTGCGTATTCTTCATCGACAAGCGGATTGTCAGATCCCTCTCGGCATTTTCGCGCTGGGGACGCCTCTTTTAGGGCTCTTGGGTTTAATGGGCTCGATGTGGATACTGCATTTCCCGTTTGTGCTTGCACTCGTGCCGGCGGCACTGTGCGGAGCAGCACCGGCTGGTTATCTGTACTGGTTGAAGACTCAGCGAATGAAGCAATTTGAACGGCAGTTGCCGGAAGCGCTTGAGCTGATCGCACGGGCGTTGAAAGCCGGACATGCTTTTTCGGTCGGGTTAAAGCTTGTCGGTGAAGAAGCTGCCGATCCTGTCGGAATCGAATTCCGCCGAGTGTTCGATGAAGTCTCTCTGGGGGTGCCGTTGCCACAGGCTCTCCAGAGCATGACCAATCGATTGGACTCGGTCGACTTGAGGTTCTTCGTCACCTCGGTTCTGGTCCAGCGGGAAACAGGCGGCAATCTCGCCGAAATCATCGACTCGCTGTCTGATTTGATCCGCAAGCGGTTCGAGTTACAGCTCAAGGTCCGAGCGTTGTCGGCGGAGGGTCGGTTTTCCGGCGTCATTTTATTTTGTCTTCCGATACTCGTCGGGATGCTCCTCTATCAAATGAATCCCGAGTATATGGGTTTGCTGCTCACAGATAGGATCGGTCAGACGATGGTCATGGTCGGAAGTTTTCTCATGGTGACTGGGGCTTTTGCCATGAAGCGCTTGATCGCAATTAAGGTATAAGGAGTCAGGTATGGATGTCCCACTACTTGTTGCACTATTCACGTTTCTAGCGGTCATGTTGGCGACTGTAGCCGCATTCCTCTACATGAATTCACGAGAGGCATTGCAGGTCTGGCGACGACGCGCCGAGGGGACCTTTTCGGTCAATGAAGCAGTTGGCGAAGGTGCGGATGGGAAGATATGGGCACAGTTTCGTGCCCTCCTTGAATGGTTCGCTACGATGAACCAGCCTTCGAATGTTGAAGAAACCCATGCGACGCGTCGTCAACTTATCACGGCAGGATATCGCTCGGGGAAAGCGCTCGTCTTTTTCACTGGCATGAAGCTATTCCTGGCCGTTGTCATGACTACTCTCATTGCGCTGATTCCGGCAAAGCTTCTTGGATTTCCGATCTTTTCAAAACTCATATTTTATTATGTGCTGGCCGCCGCCTGTGGTTATTATGCACCTGTCATCTGGTTAAGAAAAGCTATTGCTGATCGCAAAGATGCGCTTCAGCGAGCGATCCCTGACGCATTGGATCTCATGGTCGTCTGTGTTGAAGCAGGACTTGGGCTGGATCAAGCGATCGCGCGTGTGGGAGAAGAAGTTAAGCGAACCCATCCCGTACTGAGTGACGAATTGAACTTACTAGCGATGGAATTGAGAACCGGAGTATCCCGTCAGGAAGCGCTGAGAAATTTTGCACATCGTACTGATATGGAGGAGGCCAGAAATCTGGTTGCCCTACTTATTCAGACAGACCGATTTGGAACTAGTATTGGACAGGCACTTCGGGTTCACGCGGATTCAATGCGATCGACCCGTCGCCTCAAGGCCGAAGAGCTGGCGGCAAAGTTGCCGGTCAAGTTGTTGTTTCCGCTTATTTTCTTCATTTTCCCCAGCATGTTTATTGTGCTACTTGGACCAGCTTGCATCCAAATGGTGAGAGTGTTGTTCCCGACGTTACATGGCCAGTAGATCAAATCTTGTAAGACTCTGATGTCTTTGAATAGATCGCTCTCGAAAGAGCTCAGCCTCAGAGCGCTTCCTGGAGGAGGCTTCTCAGATCGATCAGGAGGCAGGTTCAGGGTAGATGCAACAGTTTGGGGAATTCTGGCGTTTCGCGCCTGTGGTGGATCTGATGAGTTGCTCGAACGTAGTCGCGCCAACTTAGTGCATGCACAAGGCAAAGATGGTCGGGTTTGCGTAAAACTGGACCACCCCGTCTCCTATTGGCCTACTTCTTTGGCCATACTCGCCTGGCAAGATTCGCAGTCCTGCCGTGAGGCACAACAGCGGGCTGTCCGCTTCTTATTAGCGACGACGGGACTTCATTTTCCACGCGAATCTGACGCGCCAACAGCGCACGATACCTTGCTCAAAGGCTGGCCTTGGGTCGGCGAGACCCATTCATGGGTTGAGCCGACGGCAATATCGGTGCTAGCGCTGCGGGTGACGGGGAATAGCATGCATGAGCGTGTCCAGGAAGCCGTCCGCATGTTGCTCGATCGTCAATTGCCCCATGGTGGGTGGAACTATGGGAATACATCTGTGTTTGGGAAAGAACTGCACCCCATGCCGGAAAGCACCGGTGCTGCGTTAGCCGGTCTGTCCGGTGCAGTTGATCGAGATGCCGTCTTGCCAAGCCTCCAATACCTTCAGGGAAAAGTGGCACAATTGCAAACTCCGATCTCCCTCGGATGGAGTTTGCTTGGGCTTGCTTCCTGGGATCTCTGGCCTCCAAACGGAGCTGCCCTGGTAGAACGTTGTTTGGCGAATCAGGCTCGTTACGGAAAATATGATACTGCAGCCCTGAGCCTGCTCTGCCTGGGTGCTTTGTCAGAGAGGCATGAGGGCACGACTGCACTCACGCCGCTTCATGTCACAGCGCAGCAACCTGCTGCTAGTATTCAGTAAGAAACTTTGGAGAATCATGACCAGCCCAGCAGACCAACCAACGCCTAGAAGAATTACACGCCGCGAAGTGCTCAAGGCTTCAGCTTTTGGCCTTATGGTGGGAGTCGGGTCGTTATTTATTCCAAGGGGATATTTTCGCTGGCCGCAACAGGCGCAAACCTTCGTGGCCAAGGTCGATGCCTATCAGTTAAACATCGCCGGTGTCCTCACTCTCGGAATGATGGAGTTGGGCATCAGCAAAAAGGAACTACAAGGGAAGCGGATTCTACTCAAGCCCAACCTAGTCGAAACAGCTTCAGAGGCTCCGCATATCAATACTCACCCGCTTGTTCTTCGTGGAGCCATTGAGGCTTTTCTTCGATTGGGTGCTGCTACCGTGATGGTGGCCGAGGGACCTGGGCATCGGCGTGATACCTTGGCAGTCTACGAAGAATCCGGCCTCGCCGATGTGTTGACCGAGGATCGGATCACATTTCACGATCTCAACTACATCACCGGCTATGAGTTGCCGAATGCCGGCAGTCAGACCACCATGAAAACGCTGACATTTCCGGAACTCTTCCAGGAGGTCGATTGGATCGTATCCATGGCGAAAATGAAAACTCACCATTGGACCGGCGCCACGCTTTCGATGAAGAATCTCTTCGGAGTGATGCCGGGCCTGTATTACGGCTGGCCGAAGAATGTCCTTCACAAGGTGGGGATACAGAATTCGATTCTGGATATTAATGCGACACTGAAGCCTCACTTTGCGATTGTCGATGGGATCATCGGCATGGAGGGGGATGGGCCTATCATGGGGAGCCCCAAACAAGTTGGGGTGTTGGTGATGGGGCGCAATCTCCCTGCGGTGGATGCGACCTGTTGCCGCATCATGGGTATCGACCCATACAAAGTCTCCTACCTAGAGCGGGCCGACAATTGGTTGGGGCCGATCAGTGATCGATCGATTGAGCAGCGCGGAGAAACCATTGCTTCCGTACAGACCAATTTCGAGCTGATCGATATGATCCCGGCTCAACAGGGGATACGGCTCGCATGAAGAGATACAACATACGCAATATAGTGCTACTCATGTTCTTACTGTGCCCTGTGGCTATCTATTCGGCGGAGCCTGACACATCGTCACTTCAAAAAGAACCGAGGTTGTATGATCACTACATGAGCCTGCAACGTCTGCAAGAAAGCATGGCAGGCCGTTCTTTGGAAGAGCAGACACGCTTACAACCACACCTCAATCGTGCGGAACAAAAAGCCTGCGAGCAGGTGCGGCATGAGCGACAGGAGGGGGTGCCGAAAGAAGACTATCGCCGACAGGGAGGAGACCAATTTCTCGTATTCGCCCAGCAGCTCGAGCAGTATTGTCAGACGCTACGCTAACTGCCGTCTCCATCTGTATTCTAACTATCCGCTTTATCTCCTCGGTACGATCGATACTTTCTCCACCGAGCCACTTTTCGGCATCAGTATCCATAGGCCAGATTGAATCTGCATTCACTGGCGTTCGGTCTGCCCTCCATGCGTCTTCCACGCTTCTATCGGCTGCTGTAAGGAATCGGCTCATACGCCGACCAATTAATACGAAACGACATTGACAGAACAACGAGGAGCCACCATGATACGCCACGACACTGCCATGACGACCCCGGTCTCAAATCAGAGTGACTCCAGCAGGACGCATCTAGGGAAGATCTCTCTTGCGGTTGTCATTGTCCTAGCCATCGGCGCCTTCCTGTATTTTGATCTGGGCCGATGGTTGTCTTTGACCGCGTTGAAAGAAAATCGAGACAGTTTGCTGTCATTCACTGATGCCAACTTCGTTTCAGCGGTGGGAGTCTTCATCGCGAGTTACGTGATCGTTGCTGGGTTATCACTGCCAGGGGCGGTCATCCTTACTTTGGCCGGTGGGTTCTTGTTCGGTGCCGCCATGGCGGCGCTGTTCGTGAATGTTGGAGCGACAACCGGGGCGACTCTCGCATTTCTCACCG
>CXWL01014775.1_pt1 | contig 20652 bp, 18 predicted proteins | sample 590931 | NCBI WGS metagenome assembly CXWL01 (sample SAMEA3498368, study PRJEB10139) | groundwater metagenome | biome: water well; material: biofilm material | place: Germany | collected 2015-04-27 | reverse complement strand
GCGCGAGGTGGGGCGGGGGGCGTCTTGCATGGGGGCCTCGTCTGCGTAAGTCAGGTCCGATTTTGCCCACGATCGGGTGCCGTGGGGTGCGTCGCATTTCTCGCTCCCCCGGGTTGGGGTGCCCAGGCCCCGCGCAGCACGGCGGCCAGGTCCAGCAGCGGCGCCGGCGCGCTGTCGGCGGCGGCGTCATCGGTGGGTGCGACGGGCTGCACCATATCGAAGTGTGGCAACACGGCCTGCGGGATGAAGCGCGAGCGCAAGGCGTAGAGATGCCGGCCACCCAGCACGCGCTGCTGCGTGATGTGAAAGCGCTGCGGCACCCACAGCGTGAGTTCGTCGCGGGCGCGGGTCATGGCGACATAGAGCAGGCGCCGCTCTTCCTCGATCTCGGCCGCGCTGCCGGTGGCCATATCGGCCGGCAGGCAGCCGTCGACCACATTGAGGATGTGCACGGCATTCCATTCCTGGCCCTTGGCTGAATGGATGGTGGACAGGATGACGTAGTCCTCGTCGCGCATCGGCACGCCGGCTTCATCGCTGCTGGCCTCGGGCGGATCGAGCGTGAGCTCGGTGACGAAGCGCTCGCGGCTGCGGTGGCCGGCAGCGATGTGGGTCAGCTGTTCCAGATCGGCGGCGCGCACGCGGGCGTCGTCGTGCAGGCGCTCGAGGTGCGGGAGGTACCACGCCACCACGCGGCTCATGTCGCCGGGCCACGCACTGCCTGTGCCGCGCAGATGGTCCATCAACGCCAGCAGCGCAGACCAGGCGGCGCTGGCCGCGGGCGGCGGCTTGAACTGGTCCAGCGGCGCGCTGTGCCCGAGCAAACGACGCACGCTGGCCGGTCCCATGCCCGGCACCAGCCGCGCGGTGCGCAGGGCCGCCAGTTGGCCCCGCGGGTTGTCGGCCCAGCGCAGTACCGCCAGCACATCCTTGACATGGGCGGCTTCGAGAAAGCGCAGGCCGCCGTATTTGACGAACGGGATGCGCCGCCGCGTCAGCTCGAGCTCCAGCGGCGCGCTGTGGCTGGCGGTGCGGAACAGCACCGCCTGGCGCTTGAGCGCGAGACCGGCTTCGCGCTGCGCGAGCACGGCATCGGCGACGCCGCGGGCCTGCCCGGCCTCGTCGTCCACCGTCACCAGGCGCGGCGCGCAGGCCGCTGCCCGATCGCTCCACAGTGTCTTGGCATAGCCTTCGCTGGCGAGTGCGATGACGGCATTGGACGCAGCCAGGATCTGCGGCGTCGAGCGGTAGTTGCGCTCCAGCGTGACCACCCGCGCCGGTGGCACGAAGCGCTGCGGGAAGGCCAGGATATGGCGCACATCGGCGCCGCGAAAGGCGTAGATGCTCTGCGCATCGTCGCCCACCGCCGTCAGGCCGTGCCCCTGCGGCTTGAGCGCGTGCAGGATATCGGCCTGCAGGCGGTTGACGTCCTGCACTTCGTCCACCAGCACGTGCTCGAAGCGGCCCGCAATGCGCGCTGCCAGCGCCGGCGTCTGCATCAGGTGCCACCAGGCCAGCAGCAGGTCGTCGAAATCGAGTGACTGCTGCTGCAGCTTGGCCTCGCCATAGGCCGTAAACAGCCGCCCCAGGTCGTCTTCATGCCCCAGGCACCAGGGGTAGGCATCGCGCACCACGGTCGGCAGCGGCTGGCGCGTATTCACGCTGCGCGAGTGCAGGGCCAGACAGGTGGGCGCCAGCGGGAAGCGCTTTTCGCTGTCGGCCAGGCCGAGCGCCTGGCGCGCCAGGGCCATCAGGTCCTGCGCGTCGGCGCGGTCGAGCACGCTGAAGCCGGGTGCCAGGCCGATGCGCGGCGCCTCTTCGCGCAACAGGCGCGCGCCCACGCTGTGGAAGGTGCCGCACCAGGGCAGGGTGGGCGGCGGCGTGCTGTTGGGCAGGCCCAGCGTTTGATGCAGCAGGCGGCCCGCCCGGCGCGCCATCTCGGCCGCGGCGCGGCGTGAAAAGGTCAGCAGCAGCACGCGGCCGGGGTCGGCGCCCTGCTGCACCAGCCAGGCCAGCCGTGCCGCCAGCGTCATCGTCTTGCCGGTGCCGGCCCCGGCAATCACCAGCAGCGGGCCGGCGCCGGCTGGGTGTTCAACCGCGGCGCGCTGTTCGGGGTTGAGGTCGGCGAGCCAGGACATGCCGCTGACTGTACAGATATCCAGCCGGCGCGCTGGAGTCGTGGCCGCGCCCAGGCGCTTGCGGCATGGGCATTCACTCAGGGGGGTACGGGAGCCGGGTGGCACCGGCTGCGTTGACACGACTTTGCCCCCTGCCTACATTGGAATCGACCGTGACCGTGGCTGGACAGGCTGCTTTACCTGCACCCGGCCAGTGGCGCGGCCTTGATTGCGAAGGAGACGCGCAATGAAGTACCGCCCGACCGCCCTCCTGTTCGGCTTGCTCGCGGTGCTGTCCACCGGCGCCGGTGCCCAAGGCTCGGCCTATGGCGTGGACGCCCAGCACAAGCTGTGGTTGCTGGATCTTGCCGATGCCAGCGCGGCCCTGGTCGGCGAGATCAGATCTGGCGGCGTCGCGGTCACGGCGCAGGCACTGGGCATGGACAGCGCCGGCGTCCTGTACGCGACCGCGTCCAACGGTGGGCTGTACACGGTGGATACCAGCAGCGCTGCAGCCTCGTTGGTCGGGTTCATGGGCCTGGGTATCGTGGCTTCGATGGACTGGGATGCGGACATGGGCCGCATGCTGGTGGGCACCTTCGGCGCTGCGCCTTCCATTTATGCCGTCGATCTGGGCACCGCCGCAGCGACGCTGGTGGTGACGGCAACGGCGGCCTCGACAACGGTCCAGACCTTCGCCACGCGGTCGGGCAGCGCGGTGCTGGACACCCGCCGTTCCAGCGGCCTGGCCGGGTCATTCGGCGACAAGGCCGGCACCCTGGACCTCAGCAGCGGCGCCGCCACCACCTTGAGTGGCCTGTTCTCTGACATCTCCGGCATCGACCGTGGCTCCGACGGCTTGCTCTACGGCTTGACAAAAACGGGCCGCCTGGTCCGCGTTGCCGCCGATGGCACCGAGATCGATATTGGCCTGGTCAACGGTGGCGTTGCCTTTACCGGGATGACCAGCCTGGTGCCCGAACCGGGCGCCGCATGGCTCTTTGCGGTGGGCGCATTGGGGCTGCTGGGCCATCGCCGCAGCCGGCGCGCCGGCGCTCCGTAGCCAGCCGCAGCCGAAGCGGCGCCGAGGCGTCCGCGGCGCTAGCCCGCCGCCGGGCCGCCCCANNGCCCCAAGGCGGGCTGCGCCAGCCGCGAGACGCGGCCGGCCTTCGGGCCGTCCAAGTCCGCGCGGGCGGACTTGGAGCCGCGGCCCTCAGCCCCCACGGGGAGCAGCGAGCGTGGGGGCTCTAGTTCGGCAGTGGGCGCGGCTGGCCGTTCGCATCGATGGCCACATAAGTCAGGTCGGCCTGCGTCACTTTCACGACATGCAGGTTGGCCGGGTCGCGTTCGGCGTAGACCTCCACGTGCACACTGACCGAGGTGCGGCCGATGCGCGTGACGCGGGCATAGAAGCTGAGCAGGTCGCCCAGGCTCACCGGCTGCTTGAAGATGAACTGGTTCACCGCCACCGTGGCGATGCGCCCGCGGGCAATGCGCGAAGGCAGCACCGCGCCGGCCAGGTCCACCTGGGCCATGATCCAGCCGCCAAAGATATCGCCGTTGGCGTTGACGTCGGCCGGCAGCGGCATCACGCGCAGCACCAGTTCACGGTCGCCAGGCAGGGTCAGCGGGGCCATCGTCGGCAGGGCCTGCGGGCCGGGTGGGACGGATTGCATGCGGATATCCTGTGGGTACGGGTGGCAGCAAGCGCGCGGCGACAATCGCCGCATGCCCTGGTTCCCCACTGTATCCGCCGACGAGCGTGGCCACGCCAGCCTGGCGCGGCGGCTGCGCAAGCTGGAACAGGTCTTCAGCCTGCGTGCCCTGCGCAGCGAGCCGCTGGGCGCGGCGCAGGTCGTGGACTACTACGAAAACTGCCACGATGCCTATCGCAAGTACCACTCGGCCGACGGCGCCGTGCACATGGCGCTCAACGACGGCGACCGTTTCGACCCCGATGGCTTCTACGGCCAACTGCGGCGCATGGAGCGCTCCTGGCCCGCGGCCCCCGCCGACGTGCTGGAGATCGCCTTCGGCCAGGGCTTCAATCTCGCCTATCTGGCCGCGCGCCACCGCCAGTGCCGCTTTGCCGGCATCGACCTCACCCCGGCGCACCTGCAGATTGCCAGCGCGCGCTTGCGCCGCGCGGGCCTGGCCGATGTGACGCTCACCGAAGGCGACTTTCACCACCTGCCGTACCCCGACGCCAGCTTCGACCACATCTTCTGCATCGAGGCCTTCTGCTACGCCACCAACCTGCCGCAGGCGCTGGCCGAGGTGGCGCGCGTGCTGCGGCCGGGCGGCGGCTGCACGTTCTTCGACGGCTACCTGCCGCGCCCGGCCAAGGACCTGGGGCCCGACGAGGCGCTGGCCGTCGAGCTGGTGGCCAAGGGCATGGCCATCGACGGGCTGCAAGTGCTGGATGACTTGCTGGCCTGCGCTGGCGCGGCTGGCTTGACGACTTCAGCGGTGACGGCGCTGGACGATCAGGTCATGCCCAGCCTGCGCAGGCTGGAGCGCATCACCGGCTCGGTCGTCCGCTTCCCCTGGTTCGGCCGCCGTGCGCTGGCGCGCCGCAGCCCGATGCGCGGCCGCAACGTGCTGGCCGGCTATCTGATGCGCAGCACGGTGGCGATGGGGCTCATCAGCTACCGCCATATCGTGCTGCACAAGGAGACCTGACCCCCATGCGCAAGCAATTCATGGTGGCCGACGCGCCGGCCGCCGCCATGCCCGGCGCCGGCGCCTCGCCCCGATCGGACTGGGGCACGCTGGCCAAGCTGTTGCCCTATCTCTGGCGCTACCGCTGGCGCGTCGGTATCGCGCTGGTCTTCCTGCTCGGCGCCAAGGTGGCCAACGTCAGCGTGCCGGTGCTGCTCAAGCATCTGGTGGATGCACTGGCCATCAAGCCCGGCGACACCGCGGCCTTGCTGGTGGTGCCGGTGGGGCTGCTGGTGGCGTACGCCGCGCTGCGGCTGTCCACGACGGTATTCACCGAGCTGCGCGAACTGATCTTCGCCAAGGCCACCGAGGGCACGGCGCGCACCATCTCCTTGCAGGTATTCCGCCACCTGCATGCCCTGAGCCTGCGCTTCCACCTCGAGCGCCAGACCGGCGGCATGACGCGCGATATCGAGCGTGGCACGCGCGCCGTGCACACCCTGGTCTCGTACTCGCTCTACAGCGTCTTTCCGACGCTGGTGGAGGTGACGATGGTGCTGTCGCTGCTGGCGTGGCAGTTTGATGCCGGCTTTGCGTGGATCACGCTGGCTGCGCTGGCGGTGTACATCACCTTCACGATCATGGTCACCGAGTGGCGCACCCAGTTCCGCCGCCAGATGAACGAGCTCGATTCGCTGGCCCACTCGCGGGCCATCGACGCGCTCATCAACTACGAGACGGTGAAATATTTCAACAACGAGGAGTTCGAGGCGCGGCGCTACGACGAGAACCTGGAGCGCCTGCGCCGTGCCGCGCTGAAGAGCCAGGGCACGCTGTCGCTGCTCAATACCGGGCAGCAACTGGTGATCGCGGTGGCGCTGGTGGCGATGCTGTGGCGCGCCACGCAGGGCGTGGTGGAGGGCCGGCTGACGCTGGGTGACCTGGTGATGGTCAACGCCTTCATGATCCAGCTCTATATCCCGCTCAATTTCCTGGGCGTGCTGTACCGCGAGATCAAGCAGGCGCTGACCGATCTGGACAAGATGTTCACGCTGCTGGACCGCAACCGCGAGGTCGACGACAAGCCGGGCGCCCAGCCCCTGCACGTGACGCAGGGCACGGTGCGCTTCGAGCGCGTGTGCTTTGCCTACGACCCGGCGCGCACGATCCTGCACGACGTGAGCTTCGATATCCCGCCCGGCAAGACGGTGGCGGTGGTGGGCCCGTCGGGTGCCGGCAAATCGACGCTGGCACGCCTGCTCTACCGCTTTTATGACGTCAACAGCGGCGCCATCACCATCGATGGCCAGGAGTTGCGCAGCGTCAGCCAGGCCAGCGTGCGCCACGCCATCGGCATCGTGCCGCAGGACACCGTGCTGTTCAACGATACGGTGGAATACAACATCGCCTACGGGCGCCCGGGCGCGACGCGGCAGGAAGTCGAGGCTGCCGCCCGCGCCGCGCACATCCACGATTTCATCGCCAGCGCTCCCAAGGGCTACGAGACCATGGTCGGCGAGCGCGGGCTCAAGCTCAGCGGCGGCGAGAAGCAGCGCGTGGCCATCGCGCGCACACTGCTGAAGAACCCACCGGTATTGATCTTCGACGAGGCCACATCGGCGCTGGATTCGGCCAACGAGCGTGCCATCCAGGCCGAGTTGCGCAGCGCCGCGCAGGGCAAGACGGCACTCGTCATCGCGCATCGCCTGTCCACCGTGGTGGACGCACACCAGATCGTGGTGCTGGAGGCGGGCCGCGTGGTGGAACGCGGTGCGCATGCCGAATTGCTGGCGCTGGGCGGGCGCTATGCCCAGATGTGGCGCTTGCAGCAGAGTGGACAGGACGGATGAGCGCGCCCCGCTGTGGGGCTAGTCCAGCGCGATGACCTCGTCCTGCACCCCGGGTTCGCAGCCAGGTGAGATCAACCCCCAGCCGCGACGCACGACGACGTGGTGCTCGGTATGGCAAAACTCCAGCCGCGTCGCGCCCGGCAGCGTGCCCTGCACGAAGGCTTCGATCGAGGCTGGCATGCTGACGCGGTAGAAATTCTGGGCGGTATCCTGCGGCGGGTGATCGTCGTCGTGCACCCAGGGGATCAAGGTTCCCAGCCACATCAAGGGGCGCCAGCCGACGTCGATCACGCTGGCCACGTAGCCCTGATCCCTGAGCCAGCCCTGGGCCTGGCCGCGCGGATCATCGGCAGCACCAAGACGGCCCCAGGCGGTGGCCAACAGTTCCGCCAGCCATTGGTTGCAGTTCTGGTAGCGCACGCTGTAGGGATAGGCGTTGGCGCTGTAGGTGCCGCCGAGCAGTTGCAAGGCCAGGCGGTTGTCCAGCGCGGCACGCTCCAGTTCGGCCGCCTGCGCGGTCGGCAGCAAGACCACCGAGACAAAGCCCAGCGTGGGTTCATCCGTGCCGAGCAAGAAGGCCGACAGGCCCTGGTCATAGATTCTGGGCTTGCGCTCGTCGCAGGCAAAGTAGAGCTGGCGCACCGCCCAGGGCGTGTCCTGGCTGGCCTTGAGGCTGACACCCGCATGCGAGTAGCGCAGGCCGAACCGGCTCAGGTCGAGGCCGGAACGGGCGATCAGCGCCAGGCTTGCGCCGGATCCGTCCAGCTCGGCCTTGATGATCGCGCCCAGGCGAAACAGGCGGTCCTTGGCGCTGGCGCTGAGCTCGGCCGGCTCGTCACAGTAGCGCGCGGTGCCGGCATGGCAGCTGCCCGTGCCGCATGCTGCCAGCGCGAGGGCCAGCGCCCAGGCTCGTGTCAAAGCGTCACGACGCGGGTCTGGAGTTCGCGATACCAATCGTCAGCCAGCACCAGGAAGAAAGCCTGCCGGGGTTCGCCGTTGGCAAACTCCAGGCCATAGGGGCGCTGGCTGGCGGTCACGATCTGGCCTGCCGCCAGTTGACCCCGATCGGCGGCGGCCTGCGGAAGGTAGAGGGCGAGCTCGCCGTCCGCGCTGGCGTCGGCCACCGACTGCAGAGTGATGCGCAGCGTGCCCGGGCGGTCGGTCGCAGCGGCGATCTCGATGACCTTGTACTCGCCCGCGGCCACATCAGTGCCTTTGGACGAGCTGTTGCTCGACTTCTGGATCGAAGTCGACAGGCTGCCCACCGAAGCCGAACCCCCTTCGGAAGCGGCCGACGAGGTCGAGCTTCCCGCCAGGGCGGGTATCGCCGCCGCCCCATACAGCACAGCGATGCAGAGTATGGATTTCTTGAAGCTGGACATGGGCGGCTCCTTGCGGTGGTTGGCGATGCCCGGAGCATCGCTTGCGACGAGGATAGCAGCGGGGACCTCAGGGTCAACCCCAGGCCTGTGTGCTCCGGCGCCGACCCCAGCGCATCCTGGAGGCCGGCAATGCGCGGGCTTCCACCGGGGTCATTTCATCGGCCATCTTTCTACAATCCGCAGCTTTGCCCCGCCACTGTTTGAAGGAAACTGAATGAAGAAGTCCCTGTTTACTGCCGCCGCCCTGGTGCTGCTGGCAACCGGCGCGGCGCAGGCCGCCGACACCCTGGCCAAGATCAAGGAGACCGGAGCAGTCTCGATGGGCGTGCGCGAGTCGTCGGGCGCCTTGTCCTACACCCTGGGCGACGGCAAGTTCGCCGGCTTTCACGTCGAGGTCTGCAGCCGCGTGCTGGCGGACGTGCAGAAAAAGCTCGGCCTGGCCAAGCTCGACATCAAGTACCAGCCCGTGACCTCGCAGAACCGGATTCCGCTGGTGCAGAACGGCACCGTCGATATCGAGTGCGGTTCCACCACCAACAACGCCACGCGCCAGAAGGACGTGACCTTCGCCGTGACCACCTTCGTGGAAGAAGTTCGCATCGCGGTCAAGGCCAGCTCGGGCATCACCGGCATTGCGCAACTCAACGGCAAGAACGTGGCCACCACCACCGGCACGACGTCGGTGCAGCTGCTGCGCAAGCACGAGCGCGCCACGGGTGTGGACTTCAAGGAAGTGTTCGGCAAGGACCATGCTGACAGCTTCCTGCTGCTGGAGACTGGCCGCGCCGACGCATTCGTCATGGACGGCCAGATCCTGGCCGGCAATATCGCCAAGTCCAAGAGCCCGGCCGACTACAAGATCGTGGGCGAGGTGCTGTCGGTGGAGCCGATCGCGATCATGATGCGCAAGGACGACCCGGCTTTCAAGAAGACGGTCGATGAGAGCATCGTGGCGATGATGAAGTCGGGCGAAATCGGCAAGCTCTACGACAAGTGGTTCGTGCAGCCGATCCCGCCGACCAACACGCGCGTCGGTCTGCAGGCCAGCGATGCCACCAAGGCAGCCTGGGCCACGCCCAACGACAAGCCGGTCGAGGACTACCTCAAGAAATAAACGTCCGGCGACGGGCGCTTGAATGCCCGGGTCTGCCGCCACGGCAGGCCCGGCTTGCGCATTGACGAGGGGGCGGCGTGGCCACTTGGGATTGGCAGGTCTTCTGCAAGGAGACGACATCGGGCGATATCGCGCCCGGGTGTTTCGGCCGCGGTGGCGATATCACCTACCTCGACTGGATCCTATCGGCCTGGAGCTGGACGCTCAGCGTGGCGCTGCTGGCGCTGGTGGTGGCCTTGTCGGTGGGCTCGTTGATGGGCATCCTGCGCACCGCGCCTGACCGGCGGCTGGCATTCATAGGCACGGCGTGGACGGAACTGTTCCGCAATATCCCGCTGCTGGTGCAGATCTTTCTCTGGTACCACGTGCTGCCCTCGCTGATCACGCCGCTGCGCGGCCTGCCGAGCTTCATCCTGGTGGTCTTTGCCTTGGGGTTCTTCACCTCGGCGCGCATTTCCGAGCAGGTCAAGGCCGGCATCCAGAGCCTGCCCACGGGGCAGCGCTATGCCGGCCTGGCGGTGGGCCTGACGCTGCCGCAGACCTATCGCTACGTGCTGCTGCCGATGGCCTTCCGGATCGTCATTCCGCCGCTCACCAGCGAGAGCATGAATATCATCAAGAACTCGTCGGTGGCCTTTGCGGTGAGCATCGCCGAACTGACGATGTTCGCCATGCAGGCGGGCGAGGAAACATCGCGCAATATCGAGATGTACCTGGCGGTGACGGGGCTGTATTTTGTCTCCGCGTTCAGCATCAACCGCATCGCGCTGGCGGTGGAAAACCGGGTCCGGGTACCCGGCATGATCGGAGGCAAGTGAATGACACTTGACTTCGCCTTCCTGAGCTGGGGCGTCATCTCCAGCTTCGTCGTCAAGGGGTTCTTTTTCTCGATCCAGCTCACCCTGCTGGCGATGTCCGGCGGCATCCTGCTCGGCACCGCGCTGGCCTTGATGCGGCTCTCGGGCAACCCTTGGCTCGTGATGCCGGCGGCGGCCTACGTCAATACCATGCGCAGCATCCCGCTGGTGATGGTGATCCTGTGGTTCTTCCTGTTGATCCCCCTGCTCACCGGCCGGCCGCTGGGCGCCGAGGTGTCGGCGATGATCACCTTCACCCTGTTCGAGGCCGCGTACTACTCAGAGATCATGCGCGCCGGCATCCAGAGCGTGTCCAAGGGCCAGGTCCATGCCGGCTATGCCGTGGGCATGACCTATGGTCAGACGATGCAGCTGATCGTGCTGCCGCAGGCCTTCAGAAATATGCTGCCGGTGCTGCTGACGCAGACCATCATCCTTTTCCAGGACACCTCGCTGGTGTATGCCATCGGCGCCTATGACCTGCTCAAGGGCTTTGAGATCGCCGGCAAGAATTTCAACCGCCCGGTGGAAACCTATCTCGTGGCCGCCGTCGTCTACTTCGTGATCTGCTTCGGCCTGTCGCGCCTGGTGCGCCGGCTGCAGGCCAAGATCGCCATCATCCGATAACCGTCAGCCCCCGGTCGCGGGGTTCCGCGTCCGCCCCCCGAGGGGGCCTCCCAGCAGGATCAGCGCCATGATCGACATCAAGAACGTCAGCAAGTGGTACGGCAGCTTCCAGGTGCTGACCGACTGCACGACCAGCATCCAGAAGGGTGAGGTGGTGGTGGTCTGCGGCCCGTCGGGATCAGGCAAGAGCACGCTGATCAAGACCGTGAATGCGCTGGAGCCGTTCCAGAAGGGCGACATCGTCGTCGATGGCATCAGCATCGCCGACCCCAAGACCAACCTGCCCAAGCTGCGTGCGCGAGTCGGCATGGTGTTCCAGCATTTCGAGCTGTTTCCACACCTCTCGGTGACGGAGAACCTGACGCTGGCGCAGATCAAGGTGCTGGGCCGCAGTGCTGACGAAGCCAAGGTGCGCGGCCTGAAGATGCTCGACCGCGTGGGCCTGATGGTGCACAAGGACAAGTTCCCCGGCCAGCTCTCGGGCGGCCAGCAGCAGCGGGTGGCGATTGCACGCGCCCTGAGCATGGACCCGATCGTGATGCTGTTCGACGAGCCCACCTCGGCGCTCGACCCCGAGATGGTGGGCGAGGTGCTCGACGTGATGGTGCTGCTGGCCAAGGAAGGCATGACGATGATGGTCGTGACCCACGAGATGGGCTTCGCGAAGAAGGTGAGCCACCGCGTGATCTTCATGGATGTGGGCAAGATCGTCGAAGACTGCAAGGCGGCGGACTTCTTCGGCGACCCCGACGCGCGCACGCCGCGGGCCAAGGAATTTCTCTCCAAGATCCTGCAGCACTGAGGCTGCCAGCCTGGCCCAGCAGGGCCATGACGCCGCGAGCCCGAGCGTTTGCCGTGCGTCGCGGGTGCGAAAATGCCCCGCATGAGCGAGCCGAGCACGCCGACCCTGACCTTGCGGCGCCCCGACGACTGGCATCTGCACCTGCGTGATGGCGCCGCCTTGGGGGCCGTGCTGCCGTACACCGCACGCCAGTTTGGCCGTGCCATCGTGATGCCCAACCTCAGGCCGCCGATCACCACGGCGCTGGCCGCGCTGGCCTACCGCGAGCGCATCCTGGCGGCGCTGCCGCCGGGCATGGTCTTCGAGCCGCTGATGACGCTCTACCTCACCGACGACACCCCGCCGGACGAGATCGCCCGGGCGCAGGCGGCGGGGGTCGTCGCGCTCAAGCTCTACCCCGCCGGTGCCACCACGCACAGTGACGCCGGTGTCACCGACATCCGCCGCACCTACGCCACGCTGGAGGCGATGCAACGCGCCGGGCTGCCGCTGTTGGTGCATGGCGAAGTGACCGACCTCGAGGTGGATATCTTCGACCGCGAGGCGGTCTTCATCGAGCGCGTCATGCGGCCGCTGCGGAGCGACTTTCCGGGCCTGAAGATCGTCTTTGAGCACATCACGACGCAAGACGCTGCTGACTACGTGGCGGGGGGCGATGCCCTCACCGGCGCCACCATCACGGCCCACCACTTGCTCTTTAACCGCAATGCGCTCTTCATCGGCGGCCTGCGCCCCCACTACTACTGCCTGCCGGTGCTCAAGAAAGAGCGCCACCGCCGCGCCCTGGTGCACGCCGCGACTTCGGGCCATCCGGGGTTTTTTCTCGGCACCGACAGTGCGCCGCATGCGGCGGCACTGAAGGAGCAGTCGGTATGCGGCGCCGGCTGCTACACCGCACCGGCGGCGCTGGAGCTGTATGCCGAGGCTTTCGAGGCGGCCGGCGCGCTGAACCAATTGGAGGCCTTTGCCAGCCTCAACGGCCCCGCCTTCTACGGCCTGCCGGCCAACACCGAAACGGTGACGTTGCGGCGCGAACCCTGGGTGCTGCCAGAGTCCCTGCCGTTCGGCAACGCGCTCATCAAACCGTTGCGCGGCGGTGAAACCTTGAACTGGAAATTGCCATGACCACCGACCGCGTGATGTTGCTGATCGACGCCGACAACGTATCGGTGGACGTCATCGAGCAGGCCGTCAAGCTGCTGCTCGAACAGCACGGCGCGCTGCACCTGCGCCGCGCCTATTGCACGGCCGAAAGTGCCGTCAAGCACCAGGCCGTCTTCAAGCGCCTGGCCATCAAACCGATGGTCAACCTGGCGGCGGGCAAGAACTCGACCGATATCGCGCTGGCTGTGGATGCCATCGACCTGGTGCTGGCCGAGCGCCCCGACGTGGTGGCCATCGCTTCATCGGATTCCGACTTCGCGCCGCTGGTCAGCCGGCTGCGCGAAAAGGGCTGCGTCGTGCGCGGTTTTGGGCAGGACGGCAAGACCGGCGAAGAGACGACGCAGGTGTACGACGACTACACCGTGCTCGCGCACCGCAAGGCACCGACCCCCGCAAAGACCGCTGCCGCCGCGAAGGCGGCGCCAAAAGCGGCCCGCAAGGCACCGGCCAAGACCCCTGCGGTCAAGGCGCCGGCGAAGAAGGCCGCGCCGCGCCGCAAGGCCACCGTCGCGGCCGCCAAGCCCGCGCCGCCACCGATACCGGAAATGGCGCGCCAGATCCTCGATTGCCTGCCCGAGCTCGAGCGGGGCGAGACGCTCGAACTGCGCGTCGTCTCGGTGCGTCTGCGCGAGGCCGGCTTGCTCAGCCGCAGCGGCTCGTCGACCAAGCTGCTGAGCCCGTTTGCCGAACTCTTCGAGCTCTTGCCGGCCGGCCAGCCCAACCACGTGCGCCTGCGGTCGCTGGCCTGAGGGCATTGAAAGCCCATTGCCGGCCCCCATATCCCGCTCTGTCTTTGCCACTCGCGCGCCATGCTGCGCGTTGCTGCCATGAAACGTATCCTGCTGTTCGTCGTCACCAATCTGGCTGTGATGTTGGTGCTGGGCATCGCCGCCAGCCTGCTGGGCGTCAACCGCTACCTCACCGCCAATGGCCTGAACCTGGGCCTACTGCTGGGCTTTGCCGCGATCATGGGGTTTGGCGGCGCGATCATCTCGCTGCTGATCAGCAAGCCGATGGCCAAGTGGACCAGCCATGCGCAGGTCATCAACGATTCCAGCGACCCCACCCACCGCTGGATCGTGGGCGCCGTGCAGGGCCACGCCCAGCGTGCCGGCATCAGCATGCCCGAAGTTGCCATCTTCGAGGGCGAGCCCAATGCCTTTGCCACCGGGGCGTTCAAGAATTCGGCGCTGGTGGCGGTGTCCACCGGCCTGCTGCACAGCATGAGCCGTGAGGAGGTGGAAGCGGTCATCGGCCACGAAATCGCGCACGTGGCCAATGGCGACATGGTGACCATGACGCTGATCCAGGGCGTGATGAATACCTTCGTGGTGTTCATCTCGCGCGTGATCGGCTACTTCGTCGACAAGGTGGTGTTGCGCAACGAACGCGGTGGCCCGGGCATGGGCTACTACATCACCACCGTCGTGCTCGATATCGTGCTGGGCATGCTGGCGGCGATCATCGTGGCTTGGTTCTCGCGCCAGCGCGAGTACCGCGCCGACGCCGGTGCCGCCGCACTGATGGGTCGCAAGCAGCCGATGATCAATGCCCTCGCGCGGCTCGGTGGGCTCGACCCCGGTGAGTTGCCCAAGAGCGTGGCCACGATGGGTATCAACGGCCGGCCGAGCGGGATGATGGCGCTGTTCTCAACCCATCCGCCGATCGAAGACCGCATCCGCGCGTTGCAGCAGGCGAAGTAGGTATCTGCGAGCTAAGGCCTGGTCTTTGGCGCTCGGCCCATCAGATAGAACTCGTCGTTGGGCCGCATGCCGGTGAGGTTGGCCATGCGGTTGGACAGGCCGAAAAAGGCGGTGATGGCGCCGATATCCCAGGCGTCCTCGTCGGAGTAGCCGTGTTCGCGCAGCGCCGCGAAGTCGGCCTCTTCGATTTCATGCGAGGCGGTGCAGACGCGCATCGCAAAGGCCAGCATCGCGCGCTGGCGCGGCGTGATATCGGCCTTGCGGTAGTTGACCGCCACCTGGTCGGCGACCAGGGGCTTCTTTTCGTAGATGCGCAGGATCGCACCGTGCGCGACCACGCAGTACAGACACTGGTTGGCGGCCGAGGTGGCCACGATGATCATCTCGCGGTCGCCTTTGGTCAGCGACCCGCTGTCCTTGAGCAGCAGGGCGTCGTGGTAGGCCATGAAGGCGCGCCACTCCGCGGGCCGATGCGCGAGCGCCAGAAATACATTCGGCACGAAACCGGCTTTGCTTTGCACTTCAAGGATGCGGGTGCGCATGTCCTCGGGCAGATCCAGCAACTGGGGCACGGGGTAGCGCGAGATCGGGTTCGGCAAGTTAGCCATCACTGCAACGCGCGCACCTCGGCGGCGACGGGATCGTCGGCTAGATTTGGCGATGCCAAGATAGCCTCCACGCGTCCGGACTGCCGGCGAACTGGATGGACCACCAAATTAAATACTGATACGAACTGGTGCCGCTGAAGGATGGCAAGGACTGGTTCAACGTAGCGCAGAACGTCTTGTTGAGTGATGCCTCGCGAGAATGCAGCAACCTCTCTTCCTCCGCCAGCTTGTTTGTATAGCTTTCTGAGAATGGTCAGAAGTGCCTTGATCTTCGGCGGAAGGTCAAGCCTAAGGACGGCGCTGTTTGTAGAAACATTGTCGAAGGACTCGATCTCGCAGTCATCCGCGACAATTGCCGCGGGAACGCCGGCCCTACTGCTGGCCCCAACCACACGACCGATGAGGCAGGAAGAGAAGGCGATGCGCTGCTTTACCGCGGACTCGGCTAGCTGAAGCTCACGAATTGTGCAGTTTCGAAAGCCCACGTTCCTGAGCGTCACTTCGTCCAGGGATATTCTGTCCAGTGCGGCGTCCTCTATCGTCGCGCCGTGCATGTCGAGTTCCGAGCGCTCGCTCTGCGCGGCGAGACGAATAGCGACTGCAAGGCAGTCTGCAGCATGCTGGGGCGCACCCCGCTCGTGCGGTAGTGAGCGGAGAAGTTGATTGCACACGCTCTGCAGGGTGTCTGAGGTGGCTCCGCTCTTCGCCAGCATATGGGCGGCCATGTCTTGGGCCTGTTCGCTGAGTGCTGCAAGTGGCACGACGGCGACGCCTCGAAATCCCGACAGAACATGACTCGCGAACGCCCCTCCTTGAAGCGCGGCGAGCATGTCGTAGTCGACGAATGATCTTGTTCCTGACTCGGCATCGCGCTGCGCGAGGCCGGGGAGTCGCTGCAACTGCGCCAGTACACCTTCGCCGGCAGATTGCCCTGTTTCCGCGGTGTACGCTTCCGCGAGATCGATCCCGGCGATTGGGCCCGTCCCGCTTGCTTTTGCGCGGACGGAGAACGCCAAGCGTTCAAGCACCGCCCGAACTGAAGCCGCTTCCATCGCCGATCTCTCAAGTGACGCCTCGCGTGCGCAGATCGCATCGATGAAGGCGTTCCATGCATGTCCAAAGCCTTTGGTTCCATCAATCGAGAGAATCTGGTCGAAGAGCTTGTGCCGGAGCAAGTACGACATCAACAGCGGCTTTCGTGGCAACCAATCGGGGAGGGCGTGGGTGATTCCATGCCTTTGCAGGAAGGCGCTGGCGCTGCCCTCGTCAAACTCGCCGAGATCAACAACTACGTACTTGCGTCCTGCAAGACCCAAAGAAGCTGAGAGTTCCGCGTCTGAGTCGAAGTACTGATCGCGCCCACAGATCAGCACACCAACATTGGCTGGTAGCTTCTGCGTGAAGTCGCGAACTCCGGTGAGCGCGCGACGCCGCGCGTCGCGCATGAAATTCCTGTTCTCAGTGCGGACGACGGACTGCGCCGCGACCTCGTCGAACCCGTCCAGCAATAGGCAGCACATGCCAGCCCGCCAGGCAACAACGATGTCTTCACGTGGTGTGTAGCCGATTGATCGGGCATGCCGATCCAGTATCTCGTCGCAGTAGTCCTCCCCCCAGTGCTCGCGGAGGTTTAAGGTCAGCGGGACTGGCCTCGTAGTGTCGCTGGCGTGGAGCGCGGTGAGCTTCTTGAATACCTCGCGCGTCGTGAGACTCTTACCTGAGCCGAAAGGCGCCCTCAGTACGACAATGTCGCCCGCGTGGATCCGGGTACAGATTTGGTCTAGCGTGACTTTCCGGCCAGCCAAGGAGACTTGCGACTGCGACGTATCGAGTCCGATACGCATTGGCAAGGGCACGTAGGCATTGTCTGGAATTGAAATGGAGTCAGTGACGGGATCTCGCGCTGAACCGAACGGCGCCCGCGATCGAAGTGCCAAGTAGCGTGACCCATCAAAGAAACGGCGTTGAAACTGGGCCAAGGTTAGAGCTTGGACATTCTGTTTCCTGGCGTGCTCTATGTGCTGCGCGTCGACCTGAGCTTGGGTGATCAGCCACTTGGATACGGCGGGTGCGCGAGTCCTCTCAATATTCTCGGCAGACTGAAGCTTCTTGCAGTCATCTTTGATCTTGTCCAAGCGCGTGCTGGTCGTCACCATCAAGAGATGTGTGACGTCGCGAAGTCTGGCGATGCCATCAATCTCTCGCACGACTGGATCGCTAGGGTAGTGCATAGGCTGACATTGCCCGGGCGCAAGGTTCCAGACCGCCTCAGCAACTCTGCGCACTTCCGCTTCGAATGACATGTTTGCCTTGTAGTCAGAGGACATAGAGCTAGCAGCCGATAGTTGAGGGTGGGGCGTTTGTGATGGCTAAGTCCTGAACTGCATCGCGTGCAGCCGCGCATACAAACCGCCAGCGGCCAGCAGCTCGATATGCGTGCCCTGTTCGACCAGCTTGCCGCCGTCCAGCGTGAGCACGCGGTCGGCATGTTCGATGGTCGAGAGCCGATGGGCTATGACCAGCGTGGTGCGGCCTTGCATCAGGCGCTCGAGTGCCTCCTGCACGGCGCGCTCGGATTCGCTGTCGAGCGCGGAGGTGGCCTCGTCGAGGATCAGCACCGGCGCGTTCTTGGCGATGGCGCGCGCTATCGCCAGGCGCTGACGCTGGCCGCCCGAGAGTTGGTTGCCGTTGTGGCCGATGGGCGTGTCCAGCCCCTGCGGCAGGTTGTCTGCAAAGTCCAGCAGGTTGGCCGCGCGCAGGGCGTCGCGTACCCGCTCGGGTGGCATCTCGGCGCCCAGCGAGACGTTGGCAGCCAAGGTGTCGTTGAACAGCACCACGTCCTGGCTCACCAGCGCAAACTGGCGTCGCAGTGCCTTGATGTCCCACTCGGCGAGCGGCACGCCGTCCAGCAGGATGCTGCCGGCGGTGGGCTCGATGAAGCGCGGCAGCAGATTCACGAGCGTGCTCTTGCCCGCGCCCGACGGCCCCACCAGCGCCACCGTTTCACCGGCGCGCACCTGCAGCGTGAGTGCGTCCACCGCGGGCGGGCTGTCGTCGCGGTAGCGCAGCGTCACGCCCTCGAAGCGTATGTCGCCGTGGGCCCGGCCGGCATCGAAACTGCCGCCGTGTTCGGCCGGGCTCAGTTCGATGAGATCGAGCCCGCGCTCGACCGCAGCCAGGCCGCGGGTCAGCGGTGCCATCACGTCCGAAAGATGTTTGGCCGACGGGATGAGCTGCAGCATCATCGTCACGAAGGCGACAAACTCGCCCACCGTGGTGGTGCCGCTGGCGCTCTGCTGCAAGGCGATCATGATCACCACCGACAGCGCCACCGAAGCCAGCATCTGCGTCACCGGCGTCATGGTGGCGCCGGCCACCACCGCCTTGAGCACGAGCCTGCGCACAGTGTCGGCCCGGCCCAGGAAGCGCCGCACCTGCTGCGCCTGCGCGCCGTGCAGGCGCACGATGCGCCAGGCCAGCATGTTTTCCTCGACCACGTATGCCAATTCGTCGGTGGCCTGCTGGCCTTGCACCGTGAGCCGATGCAAACGGCGGCCCAGCGCGCGCATCACCAGGCCGATGGCCGGGAACAGCAGGCCGACGATGAGCGTGAGCTGCCAGTTCATCTGCAGCAGATTGACCAGCAGCGCGACCAGGATCAACGAATCGCGCACCAGCGTGAGCAATGAGCCGCTCAGGAGCGTCACGCCGGCCTGCGCCTCGTAGACCAGCGTATTGGTCATGCCGCTGGCGGTCTGACGCGAAAACAGCGCCGGCTCGCTGGCCAGCAGGCGGGTGAACATGCCCTCGCGCAACTGCAGCACCGCCCGGTTGGCGGTCCAGGCCAGGCCGTATTGCGCAATGAATCCTGCGACCCCGCGCACGGTGAAGAGGCCGATGATGGCTGCAGGCACCATCCACAGTGCCAGCCGGCCGGCCGCAAAGCCCTGATCCAGCAGCAGACCCAACAGCCTGGAGATCATCGGCTCAGTGACGGCAGTGACCACCGACGCCAGCAGCGCCGCCGCGAGCCCGGCGCGGCTGCCCCGGATATACGGCACGAGCCGGGCGAAGCGCTGCGCGAGAGTGGGCATGGAATGGGCTGAGGGCACCGGTTCAGGCGTGGGACGGCGGCGGACGGGATTATCGCGGTCACCTGGCCCGCGCCGGGCGCTGCCTACAATGCGCCGCTCCGTCATATGCCTGCGATGCCCACAGCCACCGCCACCTGCCACTCCCCCCGCCGTTGGCTGCGGCGCCGCTTCATGATTGCGCTGGGCTGCCTCCTTGCCGGGCCTGCGGCAGCGCAGTTCCGGGTCGAGATCTCGGGCGTGGGCACGACCCAGGTGCCGATTGCGGTGGCCGTTTTCCGCGATGAGGCGAAGTCCGGTGTGGCTGTCGCCGATATCGTGCGCGCCGATCTGGAGCGCAGCGGCCTTTTCCGCGCCCTGCCGGCCGAAGTGGCACTGGACGAGCGCAGCAGTGTCGATTTGCCGGCGTGGCGCGGGCGCGGCGCCGACGCTCTGGTGGCCGGCTCGGTCAGCCGGCTTGCCGATGGCCGTTTTGACGTGCGCTACAAGCTCTGGGATGCGGTGCGCAATGAGCAACTGCTGGGTCAGAGCAAGGTCGTGCTGGCGGCCGACCTGCGGCTCGCGGCGCACCGCGTGGCCGATGAGATCCAGGAAAAACTGACCGGCGAGCGCGGCGTATTTGCCACGCGCATCGCCTATGTCGTGCGCAACGGCCGCCAGTTTTCGCTGCACGTGACCGATGCCGATGGCGAGGGCGGGCAGGTGGCCTTGGCCAGCCCCGAGCCGATCATCTCGCCGGCCTGGTCTCCTGATGGCAAGAAGCTCGCCTATGTCTCCTTCGAGACCCAGAAGGCGGTGGTCTGGGTGCAGGACGTCGCCACCGGCGAACGCCGCATGGTGGCCAATTTTCGCGGCTCCAACAGCGCGCCGGCCTGGTCGCCCGACAGCCAGCGGTTGGCGGTGACACTGTCGCAGGATGGCCTGGCCCAGCTCTACACGATGCCGGCGGCCGGCGGCACGCCGGTACGCCTGACCAGCAGCAACGGCATTGATACCGAGCCCGTCTTTTCGCCCGACGGGCGCCAGATCTATTTCGTCAGCGACCGCGGCGGTGGCCCGCAGATCTACCGCGTGGCCGTACAGGGCGGTGCCGCCGAGNNACTCCGGCGCCTACAACATCAGCCCCGCCATCAGCCCCGACGGCAAACTGCTGGCCTACATCTCGCGCCAGGGCTCGTCCTATCGACTGACGACCCTGGAGCTTGAAAGTGGAACTCTGCTGGCGCTGAGCGACACTCAGGATGACGAGAGCCCCAGCTTTGCGCCCAATGGCCGCTTGCTCGTTTACGCCACCCGCACCCAAGGCAGGGACGTGTTGATGACCACCACGCTTGATGGCAAGATCAAGTCGCGGCTGCTCAGCAGCGGAGTGGATGTGCGCGAACCCGCCTGGGGACCGTTTGGGCGCTGACACGGGCTCACTACAGTGACTACTCTGAAGGAGACTTTCTTGAATATCCTGACCTATGGTTCGATGGCCCTGCTGGCGGTGGCCCTGATCGGCTGCGAGTCGCCCTCCAAGCTGAATGAACCCACGGGCATCGCGCCGGTAGAAACGCGCGTCCCCGTGGCCACGGCAGGAGCAGGGTCGCCTGCCGCAACGCCGGGGGCGGCATCGCAATCGCGCGTCGCTACGGTGGACTTGGCCCGCACCCTGCCGGGTGGCGGCGTGGCGG
>CXWL01005773.1_pt2 | contig 20660 bp, 23 predicted proteins | sample 590931 | NCBI WGS metagenome assembly CXWL01 (sample SAMEA3498368, study PRJEB10139) | groundwater metagenome | biome: water well; material: biofilm material | place: Germany | collected 2015-04-27 | reverse complement strand
CCACTTCAGACGGTCAGACTCCCGTGCTCGATATCCCCGCAGGCGACTTTGACGGAACCCTGCGTCGGGCATGGCATCCCTGGAATTGACCGCAAGATTCATGATCACCTGTTCGATTTGTCCGGGATCGACTTTCACATGGCCCACGGTGGCCTCGAGGGCCGTGAGCAACTCGATGTCCTCGCCGATGAGTCTTCGTAGCAGCCGCTCCATGGTCGTCACCACCTCGTTGAGGTTCAGGATTTTTGGCGCGAGCACCTGGCGGCGGCTGAAGGCGAGGAGTTGTTGGGTCAGCACTGCGGCTCGATCCCCGGCTTGCTTGATCATCTCGATCTGTGTCTTGTGCGGATCGTTTGATGCCATGTTTTGGAGGAGCATGGCACTACAGCCATTTATGACGGTCAGGAGATTGTTGAAGTCGTGCGCAATGCCGCCGGCCAATCGACCGACGCCATCGAGTTTCTGCGCCTCACGCAGTTGCTCCTCGAGATCTCGGTGTGTCGTGATATCGCGAAAAATGATCACCACACCGGTGATTTGACCTTTTCCATCGCGAATCGGCGCGGCACTATCGTTAATAGGCAGGGTGGTGCCATCTCTCCGTTGAAGCAGCGTGTCCTCGGCCAGTTCCATGACGACTTCTTCCTGAAGGACCCGGGAGACAGGACTTTCAACGGGGGTATGCGAGTCTCCGCGCATGGTCGTAAATACCTCTGAAACCGGGCGGCCTGTGGATTCGAGGAAGGTCCATCCCGTCAGCAATTCTGCACTGGGGTTGAGGTAGGTGACGCGCCCATCGGTATCGGTGGCCAGCACGGCATCACCCACACTATTCAGGGTCGTGGCGAGCCACCGCTCCATCTTCCGCAATTTGGTTTCGGCCTGGTGCCGATAAAGGGCTCCCGTAAGGGTCATGTGCAGATCTCGATCATCCAGGGGCGTTCGCACATAGCCGAATGGTTCCTTGTGTGTCAGGGGCTGGAGCACGACGGGGTCCGCCTGCCTCGTAGAATACACGATGGGAATTTGCAACTCTGTCATGATGCGGTGAGTCACTTCACTCCGAACCATCTCAGTTTGCAGCGACATACTCATGATCACCAAATCCGGCCGAAGGGCCTCGACACGTCCGAGAAGGGCCTCGCCGGAATGGACCACCTCGCAGACGGTATAGCCCAATTTTTCTAGCCTCTGCTGAATGTCCGTCGCGATGCTCTCGTCATCTTCAAGCACGAGAATCCTATTGGCAGGCATTGTCGTTCCTTCCGTGCAGACGTGACAGACAAGCGGGCACTCTGAAATCGGCCAATGCGTGTGACCTGGCCATCAGGAGGTCTTAGCATGAGCCCACGGACACCAGAAATCAACTTAGGGGTTGGCTTCTATGGTCGCGTCCATCGTCTGGAGGACGGTCTGAGGTTTTGGCCGCAGGCGCATGGCTTCTCGTGTGAAGTCGATCTCGTTCATGCCAGGCATGTGAAGGTCATTCAGAACCACGTGAGACTCTCGCTCCCACCACGTTCCACCGCCTCTCTGTCAGAGGTTTCTGTCTCGACTCTGCTACCGGCGATGTGGTGTCGCACCAGGTGTCGGAAGACTATCGGAGCCAAAGTTTCGCCATCGACAATGAGACTGCGCGGAGTAGCCATGCGGTGCTTCCTCTGGGTCGGCCTTGCTGTTCAGTAGAGTGGCGACAATGGTCGTGGGCTCCACTCAGGGGCCCTAATGGTAGGAGATCCTACCTCGCAAACTGATCCTGGTCTGCTCAATATTGCTCAGTTATGAAGAACGGCCGAGGCCTATTGGAACGTGGGGAAGCCGAAGGCGAACTGTTAGCCAGAACGTAGATTGCGATGAAACGAGGCAGCGAATACAGAGCCAGAGAGGGGAGAAGGATAGAACCAGCGGTTTTCATGGCCAAGTGCAAAAAGTGCAGCATGATGCTGCCTGAAATCGAACTCGTCCGGGGTGAACAACTCTGCCTGATACTTAACGCCCAGCGGCTGGCGAGCAAAGGGGGCCAGCACGTGTATCAGTCAAGGCACTTGCTGACCCCCTTTCTTTCAACAATGTTGGCTTGGATTTTGAGTGCGCCAAAGGATTGCGCAGTGAGGAAAGGTGTGAAGCCAGAGTCCTTTGAGGAAATGCGGGAGGCCGTGCGATCGTTTATCTGAGCTGAGTTTTGGTGCGTTGTGTGGAGCGACGAGTTCCCTTTTTCGTCCATGCCGCTAGCCACTGTTTAAAAGAGGCCTGGCTTTCGCCGGAGGGTTTGCCGGCCAGGAGGCCCTCGACGCTGATGTTCTCATCGAGTTGGTTCCAGTGGCTGCCGTGCCCTCGTCCAATGAGACGCCAGCTCTTTCGTTCTGCCGGTGTGGCATGACACAGTCTTGGAAACCAGTCGAGTGGCACGGACAGGCTCCGTTCATCGCTGAGTTCTACCGTCAGGGTGTCTTCCGTCACCGTGACGGTTTCCGCCGACGGCCCTGCAATCTTAATTGGTGAAGTATTTATCCCATGCCTCCAGCAGATTGGCTTGATGCGCGCTGACCAGTGATCGTTCGTCTGTTCAAATGTCGATTTTTGGAGGCAGCCACCCTAACAGTCTCGCTCGGTCGATTCTCGCAGAACGCCGTGCCGGTCGAAGGTGAGGATATGGGCTTTGCAGAAATCCTTTGGTGATCCGGCGTATCCCGTTGTGATACTGCCTCGACGATAGTACGTCCAGGCGGTGCGGCCATCGTCAAGGGGTTCGGTCTTATGAGGGACGCCATAGCGGTTCGCGACGATCTGTTGCGTGGCGATGTTGAGTTTGTCGGTGAAGTAGGCGGCATCGAACAGTTCGCAGGCAGAGAGGGCGAGTAGGCAGCCGTTGAGTAGCCAGTGGTACAGGAATGCGTGTTGCGTCGTGCGTTGGGCTACACCGGCCACTCTTCTTCCCTCCAGGCCATGTCCCAAAACATCCATTCGTAGCGAGAGCTGAGGACAAAGGCGTCGAGCATCCGTCGGCGTGCATCTTTTCCAGCGGTCTCGGCCCAGGTGTCTACCGTGGCGCGCATCCATTCCTGGACTGCGGCGAATTCCGGGGAGGCATAGAGCATGAGCCAATCTCGGTAGGGATGGGTGGCTTTGGGCGGGCCGTTCTTGAGGAGATGTTGTCCGACCACGCAATAGATCCAGGCGCAGGGAAGGGCCACGACCGAGATTTCGCAGGCGGAGCCAGACTGGGCCACCGAGAGCATGTGGCGGGTATAGGCGTAGTTGGTGGGGGCCATGGGCACCGACCGCATCTGTCGAGTCGTCATCTTCCACCGTTTGCCATAGTTCTCGTGCAGGCTGCGTTCGACCACAATGGTCTCTTCGACGAGGGTGGCAAAGCGGAGGGCCGAGTCGGCATCAGGCGCTTTGTGTGAGCCAGCGGCAAAGACTCGCGCCAGGTCTCCAAGGAAGAGCGCGTCTTGCAGAATGTAGTACTTGAACTTGTGTTCGGGGAGGGTGCCTTTGCCGAGCGAGACGACGAAGGGATGCGTCAGCTGGGCATCCCAAATGGCCTGCGCCTTCTTTTTCAAGTGATCGCAAAATTTCATGGGGGCTCCTTCGACAGGGGGAACGACGTCCTAGCTTACCGGAGGATGAGCCATGGTGCCAAGCGAATCGCAGGGAGGATGAGAATGAGTGGCGCAGGACGCTCAAACAGGTCGTCCAGCAAGGCCGCAGCAAGCGACGAGACGACGCGTACCCTTGCGGTACGTGGAGTCTCGCCGCGAAGCGAGAACGCCGCTGGCGGCCTGTTTCAGCGTCCTGTTAGGGGATGACTTCGTCGGGGCCCGTTGAGGAATCATCGGGGGGGAGGGGGTGTGTCGTCCATGGACGGGGGAGCCGATTGACACCGGCGAGCGCTGCGACTTTGTAACATTCTGCGAGCGTGGGGTAGTTGAAGACCGTATCGATGAAGTAATCGATTTTTCCGCCGTAGGACAACACCGCTTGTCCGATGTGGATCAGCTCGGTGGCGCCGTCCCCGATCGCGTGGACACCGAGCAAGGCCCGAGTGTGCGGCTGGAACAGCAACTTCAGCATGCCGATGTCGTCCCCGATGATTTGCCCTCTGGCGATCTCGCGATAGCGTGCAATGCCCACTTCATAGGGAATGCCGGCTTTGGTGAGTTGTTCCTCATTTTGTCCCACCATGGACATTTCTGGAATGGAGTAGATGCCGTAGGGGAGCAGCAGGGTGTCGATGTGGCATTGAATGCCGAAGGCATGACATGACGCATGGCGGCCTTGTTGCATCGAGGTGGAGGCGAGCGACGGGAAGCCGATCACGTCGCCTGCGGCGTAGATATGTGGGATCGTGGTTTGGAAGCTGGCGTTGACGATAAGGCGTCCGCGCGCATCCGGCTGCAGATCGATGGCGGGCAGGTTTAAGCCTTCCGTGGCCCCGATTCGTCCGACGGAGTACATGAGTGTCGAGGCGCTGATTTCTTTGCCGCTTTGGAGCTTGACGATGACCTGGTTGTCTTCGGTTTTGTTGACGGACACGACCTCTTCATTGAGGCGGAGGGTGACCCCGAGATTCCGCATTTGATACTGCAGCGCTTCGATGATCTCCGTATCCACGAATTCCAAGAGCCGAGGACGTTTTTCGATCAAGGCCACCTGAATGCCGAGCGTGGCGAGAATCGTGGCATATTCGGCCCCAATCACCCCTCCGCCAATGATCGCAATGCTTTTGGGGAGGTCCGTGAGGGTGAGAAGGCCATCCGAATCGATGACCGTGTGTTCATCGAAGGGAATGTGCCGAGGCCTGGCCGGCTCGGTGCCCACGGCGATGACGATGTAATCGGCGGTGTGTTCATTGCTGTCTTGGCCTTGCGTAATGTGGAGCCGATGCGGGTCGACAAAGCTGGCAAGGCCAGAAATGGTTTCGACCCGATTCCGTGCCATCTGGTCCTGGATGGTCTGGATTTCATGCTGGATGACGTGGTTACACCGAAACGCCAGGTCCCTCATGGTGATGTCTTGTTTGACCCGATAACTGCTGCCGTAGAGTTTACGCTGGTGATAGCCGGACAGGTAGATCACCGCTTCGCGGAGGGACTTGCTGGGAATCGTTCCGGTGTTGATGCAGACGCCGCCGACCACTCCCTTACGCTCGATGATGCCCACCTTTTTACCCAGCTTGGCCGCCTGGATGGCGGCTTTTTGGCCGGCGGGTCCAGTGCCGATGACGAGCATGTCGAAGTGAGCCATAGCGTTGCGTCCTCGCGGGTTGGCCTCGATGTTGGATCCTGAAACGGCCGCCAGCTTCGCGTGCTCGCGTCGCTCAGAGACTTCACATACCGCAAGGGTACGTGAAGTCTTTTCGTTGGCTGCGGCCTGGTTGGACGGCCTGTTTCAGCATCCTGTGTGAGGTGATCACGTTTCCTTAGCCGTGCAGCTTTCTAATAAAATCCTTGACGAACAGACAGGGTTTAGCGCTTCTCCCCTTTGTCGGCTAATTTCCGCGCGACTTGAAGGGCCGCTTCGAGATCCGGCAGTTGCGCCAGTTCAGGGGTGACCTGGAGGTACTGGACGGTATTGTCCCGGTCAACCACCATCACGGTTCTGGCGAGGAAATGCGGATCTTTGACCAGCAACCCATAGGCCTTGCCGAAGTCCGCTCCACGGTAGTCGGACAAGAAGGTGATGTTGTCGATCTTGGCTTCTTTGGCGAATCGTTTCTGCGCGAACGGGGTATCGATACTGATGGTGATCAAGCTGATGCGCGAATCGAGGCCGCCGTTTTTCTCGCTCAGGTAGTGGGTTTGCTGTTCACAGACTGCCGTATCTAAGGATGGCACGACACTGATGATGCGAACCTTCCCCTTGGTATCGGCGAGGTTCATGAGTGTGAGATCGACCGTGCTGAGCGTCACATCCCGAAGGGAGTGTCCGACCTGAATGCCCGATCCGGCCAGTGCCAGCGGGGCGCCTTTGAATGTGACGGTGTGACCGTCTCCTGCTACGGCGCTGCCAGTGGCGACCGGCAAGCCTTTATAAATGAAACCGACCTCGGATGAAGTGTGGAGCTGCCCACACGCGGCAAGACTGCACGTGACGGCGATGGAGCACACGACGCGAGTCATCCATGAACGGTGTGGCATGATGGTTTCCTCCATGAGTAATGAACCTGAATTATAGATCCTTTTTGTACTCTATCGTCGGTTCTCTCGCAGCTGGGAGAAAATTTGCGCATCTGGATTCGAGCGGCTCTACGGCTGAGGCAGTGGGAGCACTCTCCAAAGGTGGCGTCACGGACCGAGGAATTCGAGCAGCAGTGGATTGACCAGCTCTGGCCGTTCCCACATGGACAGATGCCCGGCCTCGGGGATCGTGACGACGCGCGAGCCGGGGATGGTGGCGTGCAGATGATCGGCCACGGCGGAAGGGAACAGTCGATCGTTGGCGCCCCACACGATGAGGGTTGGCTGGCGGATCTCGCCGATGTGTCTGGCGAATCCAGTCTCCCACAAGGGCAAGTTTCGGATAATGGCAAGGAGCGGAGGAATGAATCCTGGCTGTGACCGGTTGCGATAGGCGCGTTCAACCACGGCAGGAGTCAAGGTGCGCTCATCGTGAATAATTTCTCGCAGGACTCGTGTGGTGAGTGCGCGTCCTGCCAGCCAATTGACAAGTTTGGCCACCCACACCGGTGCCCGCGAATCCAAGGCCTGCTGAAATAACGGACTGGCGACTCGGTCGCGCACGTGATCGGGGAACCCGCCGATCAATATGAGGTGTTCCACTCGCGTCGGTTGAGTCACAGCCAGTGCGATGGCCAGACCGCCTCCCATGGAATTCCCGACCAGCGACACGGTGTCGAGATGGAGGGCATCCAGTAGGCCCCGAAAGCTCCCCAACATGTGGTCTGGGGTATAGTCCAGGTCTGGCTTGTCTGAGAGGCCTGAGCCCAAGAGGTCGGGAACGATGACTCGGTGTTTGGCGGCCAGGGCCGATAACTGATGTTCCCATTGCCACATGGAGCCGCCGAGTCCGTGAATCAGGACAATCGGCGATCCCTCGCCGACGTCCAGATAGGCGAGGCGATGGCCGTCTACGTGGATGGTCTTGATGGGCAGTCGGGACAAGGCTTCAAACCAGTGCGGATCGTGGGCGGAGGCGCAGGCGGTGAGCAGGGCAGGAAACGAGAGCAGGAAGAGCGAGAGCCAGGAGCCGGTCAAGAGGCGACTCACCGGCTACTCGATTTGCAGCAAGGTCTCGTCGGTTTTGACATAGTCACCTTCCACCGCGTAGGTCGCTTTGATCGTTCCGGAAATCGGGGCCGGCACCCGGCTCTCCATTTTCATGGCTTCGACGATCAAGACGGGGTCACCCTGATTCACGTGTGCGCCTACCGCAACGAGAATTTTGACGATACGGCCAGGCATTGGGGAGGCGACATCGCCGGGTTTGGTTGGCTTCGGGCGTTTGTTTGAGGATTTTTTTCCTGTATCCGGTGCATCGGGGATACCGGTCAGCACTTCTTCAATCGTTTCGAGATAGACCTCTTCGAGTTTGTCGTTGACCTTGATGTAGTAGGGTTTTCGGCCATCGCTCTTCCGACCAGAACCGGACACGCGGATGTGATACGACTCCCCGTGCAGGGTGATGGTGAACTCGACCGGAGCCAGATGCAGTTCATTGGCCACCGCCGGGCCTTTGAGCCCCTTTTCGATCGGCGGTTCGAGCTGCTCGGGTTTGAGGGCGCCCGTCTCTTTTTCTTCGAGATACTCGCGGGCGATGGCCGGGAACAAGGCCAAGGAGAGGCGGTCTTCGATGGACAGGGGCTTCCCCCCTAATTCCTTCTGGATTTTGTCCATTTCCGGTTCCAGGCAATCTGCGGGGCGTCCCGTGACAGGTTGCTCGTCGCCGATGGCTCGGGCCATCACTTCGGCATTCACGGTGCCTGGTGCTCGTCCGTAGAGCCCAAGGAAGTAGTTCTTGGTTTCGTTCGTGATGACCTTGTAGCGCTCGCCGGTGACCACGTTGAGTGTGGCTTGAGTGCCGACGATTTGGCTCGTCGGTGTGACGAGCGGCGGATAGCCCATATCCTGGCGGACGCGAGGGACCTCCTCCAAAACATCCTTCATCTTGTCCAGGGCATTCTGTTGCGCCAACTGGGAGGCGAGGTTGGAGAGCATGCCGCCTGGAATCTGCGACACCAAAATCTCGGCGTCCACCCCTGTGAAGTCGCTTTCGAACTGGTGGTACTTCTTGCGCACCGTCCGGAAGTGCTCCGCGATCGGGATAAACTCTTGCATCTGAAGCTTGGTGTCGTAGGGCGTTCCACGCAGTGCGGCAACGAGCGTTTCCGTCGGTGGGTGTGAGGTGCCTCCAGCCAGCGGTGAAATCGCCGTATCGAGAATATCCAAACCGCCCAGCACAGCCATAACGGCTGATTGTGAGGCCATCCCGGAGGTGTAATGGGTATGGAGATGAATGGGTACCCGGACTGCCGCCTTCAGTCGTTTCACCAGGGTGTAGGCGTCGAACGGCGCCAGCAGTCCGGCCATATCCTTGATGCACAGGGTGTCAGTGCCAAGATCTTCGAGTTTTTTGGCTAGATCAATGAAGCGGTCGAGACTGTGCACGGGACTGACCGTATAACAGATGGTCGCCTCCACGTGTTTCCGGCAGGCTTTGGCGCGGGACATGGCACGCTCCATGTTGCGGATGTCGTTGAGCGCGTCAAAGATGCGAAAGACGTCGATGCCGTGATGGGCCGACCGTTCGATGAAGGAGTCCAGCACATCGTCCGGGTAGTGGCGATACCCGAGAATGTTCTGTCCGCGCAGCAACATCTGTAAGCGGGTGTTGGGCATTACTGCCTTGAGGGCGCGGAGCCGTTCCCATGGGTCTTCCTTGAGGAATCGGAGGCACGTGTCGTAGGTGGCGCCGCCCCAGACTTCCAGCGACCAATAGCCGACGCCATCCAACTGCCGAGCCATCGGCAGCATGTCCTCGGTCCGCATGCGGGTGGCGAGCAGCGATTGGTGCCCATCCCGCAAGGCGACTTCCGTGATCTGGAGCGACTTGGCGGGGGCCGCTTCACAGTCGAAGTGATTGAGCAGGGTTCGCTGGGCGGTCAGTTGCCTCGCAATTTTGCCGGTCGCTGCACGGCGACTGACAGGACGCGTGGGCTTTTTTGATGCCGTTTTCCGATTAGTTTTTGGACGGGAAGCCATACACACTCTTCTGGTTAGCTGCAGTGAGTGACATCTCTCAGTGGCGCTCGGTCGTGCCTACAATCCTTCGTAAGCGGCAATGGCCGCGGAAATGGCCACCACGAGATCTTCCGGTTCGACTCGTTCCATGTACTGAAATAGTTGTGGGTGCGCTTCCAGGTACGACGTATCGAAATTCCCGGCGCGGAAGTCCGGTTCCTCCATGATCAGCTTGAGGAACGGAATCGTCGTTTTGACTCCGCGCAAGACAAATTCCTCAAGGGACCGGTGCATTCGGCTCACGGTTTCTTCCCATGTCCGTCCCCGCACGGTGAGTTTGGCGAGCAAGGCGTCGTAATACGGGGGTACGACATAATCCTTATAGACGGCACCGTCGATCCGCACGCCGATTCCGCCAGGAGAGAGGTAGGCGGTGATGGTGCCGGTGCATGGTAAAAAATTATTGCTAGGGTCTTCGGCGTTGATTCGACATTGGATCGCATGGCCTTGGAGCGTCACATCCTCTTGGCGAATATCCAACGGTTGCCCCGCCGCGATCGAAATCTGCGACCGCACGATGTCGACCGCCGTGATTTGCTCCGTCACGGTGTGTTCCACCTGGATGCGGGGATTCATTTCCATGAAATAGTATCGACCGTCCTGATCCAACAGAAACTCNNCCTGAGCCCTGGGGTCAGAATCAGGGACGGGGCAATTTCAATCAGTTTCTGGTGTCGGCGCTGAACCGAACAGTCGCGCTCGCCGAGATGGACCACATTCCCATGGCGGTCGGCCAGGATTTGAAATTCAATGTGATGGGGCCGTTCGATATACTTCTCCATGAACACGCTGCCGTCGCCGAATGCGGCCAGGGCTTCGCGTGAGGCGACTTCCATGTTGGCGCGAAGCTCTTCGTCCGTCCGCACGACCCGCAACCCACGTCCACCGCCACCCGCGCTGGCCTTGATCATGACGGGGTACCCGGCCAATCGGACAAATGCCAGGGCTTCGTCTAGGGTGGTAATGGCGCCTTCAGTCCCAGGTACAATCGGCACGCCAATCTGTTTCGCCAATTCCCGGGCTTTGACTTTACTGCCCATGAGTTCGATGGCGTGGGGATTGGGGCCGATAAACGTGATGCCGTTTTCGTGACAGAGTTGAGCAAACTGTGTGTTTTCTGAGAGAAATCCATATCCTGGATGAATCGCATCCGCGCCGATTCGCTTCGCGAGGGCGACAATCTGGGGGCCGTCGAGGAAACCCTGCACGGGCCCTGGGCCGACGAGATAGGCCTCATTTGCTTTCTTGACGTAGATGCCGGTCGAGTCGAACTCCGAATAGATGGCGACCGTAGCGATATCCAGTTCGCGGCAGGCGCGAATGATTCGCATGGCAATTTCGCCTCGATTGGCGATTAAAATCTTCTTGAACATCGTGGGCTTATACGCTGGTTAGGCTGTGCATGCCAAAGACAAAAATCGGGCTAAACTAGCATACCCGGTGAAGCCTTGTCGAGGCGGGAGGCCATGCGGGAGTCTGTGCGATTCGCTTCATCAGTAGGGGGGTCTCAACGGGGCTGGGCTTAGGCGATCTGGCGTTTCCAGAGATCGTGCTGCACGAGATACTCGGCAATTTGCACAGCATTGAGGGCTGCACCCTTGAGAAGTTGATCTCCTGCCACAAAGAGGGCGAAGGATTTCCCACTGGGGTCGCTGAAATCCCGACGAATGCGTCCGACGAGGATATCGTCCTGTCCCGAGGCATCCAGAGGCATCGGGAAGTAGTTGCGAGCTGGATCGTCTACAAGCTTTACCCCTGGCGCCGTGCGGAGAAGTTCTCGAACCTCGTCAGGAGTGATCGGGTTGGTGCATTCCACGTTGAGGGCTTCAGCGTGGGCGCGCAAGACGGGGACTCGCACGCAGGTGGCCATGATGCGAATCTCCTGATCGTTGAAAATCTTGTGGGTTTCACGAACCATCTTGGTCTCTTCTTCGTTGGCACCCGTGAGGGGATCGATCGTCGAATTGTGGCTGAACACGTTGAAGGCATAGGGGTGAGGGAGCACCATCGGAGGATAGGTCCGTCCCTCAAGATACGCTCGAGTGGATTCTTGGAGTTCAGTCATGGCTGCGGCGCCGGCACCGGAGGCGGCTTGATAGGTGGCGGCGATGAGGCGGCGGATACGGTTCTGTTGATGAATCGGCCAGAGCGGGGTAATGGCAATAATGGTTGAACAATTGGGATTCGCGATGATGCCGGCATGGTGGAGCAAGGCTTCTGGGTTGATTTCAGGAATGACGAGCGGGACCGTAGGGTCCATCCGGAACGCAGACGAATTATCCACCACTACGGTGCCCTGTCGTGCGGCTGATGGCCCGTACTCCTTGGAGATGCGACTCCCTGCGGAGAAGAGTGCGATGTCCACGTCCTTCAGGCTCTGTTCCGTGAGTTCTTCGACGGTGAAGGATGTCCCCTTGAACGTCATCGTGGTTCCGCGTGACCGTGCAGACGCAAAAAGACGCAGTCTGGAGAGCGGAAACGCCCGCTGCTCCAAACACCGCAGCAGTTCGATGCCGACGGCACCTGTGGCTCCAACAATACCAACAACGGGCAAGGTCATCCGAGAACTCCTCGACGTGGTGACTGACTGAGTAGCCCGAGTGTCGTGAGGGGGGTGAGTCCTCACGAGTTCGGTGGTTATTTCTGGATCAAGACCGGCTTCGATTGCGCGCTTCCACCGCCGGCCACGATGACGATAAAGCTCATGCCTGCACGAGACTCTGGCACCGTCGCTTCGATGGTGGTGTCGTTGACGAAGGTCCAGACCACCATCGTTTTTGCTGCCGAACTGAATGTGACGGTATGAAAGCATTCTTTCGTGCCAAAGTTTTCGCCTGTAATGACGACCTTGTCTCCGGGCTTCACGTCGTCTGGTACCACCTTGGTAATGCGGGGTCGTTTCGAACGGTCGCACACAGGATCCGCTTCAATCTTTTTCTCGTCTGATCCCTTGATCGATTCCACATCATGCAAGGTAAATCCTGCCCCATCCACCATGGTCCCTTGTCCGCTGACCGGTGGGGTTGGGATCGTGTCACCTGTTTGCGCCCAACCGAGGGTGGGAGTCAGAGAGCCTCCGAAGAGCAGGAATCCCATCACACTCCGACATAGCCATTGGGGAATCATGATGAACCTCCTTGAATGAATGACAGATTATCTGGACCGGCTTTCAAACGAGATATACCCTTCGGCTTCAAGCATTCGTTGACCGGCACTGGTTCGGGCAAACATCACGAATGCGTCCTTCAGTGGGTCAGGCTCTTTCGTGGTCAGCAGGAGGATGGGCCGACGAAGGGGGTAGCGGCCATCTTTGACGGTTGGTGGCTCAGGCTCGGTCTTGTCGATGATGATCAGATGAACCGTCACGCCGGAGTGGACCGCCTCCAGGGCTGGAGCCATCGACAGAAAGGTCACGGCTGAATTCGGGGACAGCGTGCCGGCGACGGTGTTGATGAGGCGATCATCGGGGCCGATCACTTTCGTTCCCTCAGGGATTTTCCCCAGGATGTGTACGTGACGTTCGAAAGCATCTCGAATATTGCGGTTCTTGGCACGATCCAGTAGGACCACGCGTTCTTCCGCCCCTCCCAACTCTGACCAGTATTTCACCTTGCCTGAGAAGAGATCCGCTATCTGTTGGGTGGTCAGTTCCTTAATCGAATTCGACAGATGGACCATGATGGCAATGCCATCCCAGGCGATCTGGTGGGCGGTCAGCTGCGGGTCTTCTTGTCCAGTCACCGCAAGTTGGGCGCGGTCGGATTTCACCACTTCCACCGGTTTGGAGTTTTCCTGCCACATGATTTCGACATAGACACGGGGATGGGCTTTCTCGAACGCTCGAGCCAGGGTTTCGATCACCCGTTGCTCTGGCCCATTTCCGGCGATGACCAGGGTGCCGGACAGGGTGGTTTCTGCTTGGGCGTCGAAGGAGAAACAGGACATGCTTACCAGGAGGACGACGAGAAAAAATCTCGACCAACACAGTGTATGGGTGGCGAAGAGGGGGCCTGACGTAAGACGTTGGCGGCGACGAGGCGGTGGAAACCCTTCCGGAGAAGCCATGCCGTCCGTTATGCTTCCGTTCCGGTCGAGGCGGACTCAGGGCCTCCTGTGACATTGGGCGCGGGCATGGTCCGTTTTCCGGCAATGGGCGGCAGCTTCGAGAACTTATCCATGCGTTGATTGAGCATGGAGTAGGCCTTGTCTTCGGTAAAGGTCGGTTTGTGCGTCCCCACGATTTTTGAGGCAAAAGAGGAGAGGAGGCGAGTTGCCTTTTTCGCTTTGCATTTTGGGCAAGCCGCGTCCTCGGCCCGGTCGTGAATGGACTGCTTGAGCTCGAACTGTTCTTGGCACGCCTCACAGCGATATTCGTACAGAGGCATGGGAGGTCTCCTTACACGTAATCACAGGTGATGATACTAAATCTTTCTCGAATTATAACGGAACCGATGCGAGGATGCGACTCTCCGACTCGTCCCGCTTGACCCGTTAGGGCGAGGGAGGGTAAGCTACCGCGATTCAATGTTGTGGTAGTGGTGTCTGTGACGTTTTAATATGAAGGAGGCGTGTCGATGCCCGTGTTGATTCGAAAGTATAAGTTGGCTTCGGGAATGGTGAAGGAAGAGCGAATCGATGACCCGGATCGGATCGAGCGCTATATGAGTCTGTTTGACAAGGATGACGTCAAAAAGCTTGAGACCGGCGTGAAGACCATGATCGAGAAAGACGAGTGGATTCTCCTCCCTTAGTCTCTGTAACAGTTGTTCCGGCCGTTGCTCCCGAGCATGCGTGGTAACCGCAAATCAAATGTGGTGTCAGCATGAAGAGAGCAGGCGCCTGGCGCGTGGATCGGAGTGACGTTCAATGGTGTATTGGCTGCATATTGCCCGCTCGATCGATCGTGTGACCCTGCATCGCGACCGATGTCCCGAGGTGCCTTCGAACAATATCCGAACGGACTTTTGGGAGGGTGGCTGGTTCGACTACGAGACCAAAGAGCGGGCACTGGCGGCCATAGAGCAGTGTGGGGCAAGTGATCAACGCAACTGCGTGCAGTGTCGGCCCTAATAGTCTGTGGATTGCCCCGTAAATGCCGCAACTTGCGGTCCTCCTAAGCACGCTTATCTGGGGGGCGACGTTCCCCGTCACTAAGGCCGCTCTCGCGCAGACTCCTCCTCTGAGTTTTTTGTTCCTTCGGTTTCTCCTCGGCACCTTGTTCGTCTGGGCGGTCCTGTGGGCCACGCGGCATCGGCTTGTCTATGATGCCCGTATGTTGCGCATGAGCGCGATTGCGACCCTGTTCTGGTATCTGGGTTATGTCTTACAGACCGTAGGACTCAACTATACGACGGCCTCTAACTCGGCCTTCATTACCGTGCTCTACGTGGTGTTTGTCCCACTGTTTCTCAGGCGATTTCACTGGAAGACTTGGACTAGTGCCGGGCTTGCGATGGTGGGGGTCTGGTGTCTGGCCGATCCCTCGTTGGTCTTGAATTGGGGAGATGTGCTGAGTCTTGGGTGCGCCGCTGCGTTTGCAGCCCATATGGTCGTCCTAGAGTCGTACACCCGTTCCGGTGATCCCGTGTCCCTGACAGCCTGGCAATTCCTGTTGATTACCGCGGCCCTGTTGCCGACGATGATGTTTGAAGGCCCCTCTATTTCGGCCTTCGTTCCGACGCCGACGCTGCTGTTGGCGCTGACGATTACGGGGCTGCTCGCGACGCTGGCCTTTGGAATCCAAATCTGGGCGCAACGGCTCCTGCCTGCTCAACGCATCGCGCTGATCTTTGCGGTTGAACCGGCCTGTGCTGCGTGGTTGGCGTGGTATTTCTTGGGAGAGCAGTTGCCGGCGAAAGGGTGGGTCGGTAGTGGATTGATTCTCGCGGCAGTGGTGTGGGGGACGCTGAGTGAGCCAAGTCATACCACCCCAGCTGAGGCGCGTTAATCGGCGTAATCCTTTAAGAGGGAGAGGGTGCATGGCACAGAAGTTTGGCAACGGTCGGTGGGTGAAAGAGGGCTATTTGGATAACCGCGTTGAGGGGTGCGTTGTCGGTCGGATTACCTTTGCCGTGATCGGGTCGGTGGACCTCTACCTAACCGGTAACTGTCGGGGGGAGATTCAGGGGAAAGCCATCCGTTTTTGCAACAGCCGTTATGAAGATGACGATGTCGCTGGGCACGTCATTGGCGATATGGAGAATCCCCAAGTGGGATCTGTGAATTTGATCTCGTTCGATCCTCATCCAAACCTGCAGCCGCATCCCTATATCGAATGGTTTTCAGAACGGAAGGAGCACTATCGTATTGAGTTGGCTCCAGAGGAGGCGTGGGTGCTGGACGAGGCCGCTGCGGCGGAATTGGATCAGCGGAGCGCTGACATTCGAGCGACCCTGGGAGGAAGAAAGCCGTCCGTTCGGCCTGACGATGCGGAATGGGTCTAAGAGACGTGACCTGCTAGGTGTTGGGGGTGGTGGTCTTCACCCAGGGGTAATGGATCGCCATGCACTGCGGGCAAATTCCGTGGGAGAAATCCGCTTCGGAGTTTTGGCTGATAAACGTTTCAATGGCATGCCACTGGCCGAGCTCTTGGATTTTTTTGCAGTGGGAGCAGATGGGGAGCAGGCCGGATAGAATTTTGTTTTCCCTGAGTGCCCGCTCCAACTCCTCGGTCCGTTTGTGTAGCTCTTCTTCCCGGTTGCGTCGCCGATCCATTTCGCGTTTCAGCCGAAGGGCAGACTGGACCCGTGCGCGGAGTTCGATGGCCTTGACGGGTTTGGTCAGGTAATCGATGGCGCCGGCCGCGAAGGCGTTTTCCAGGTGGACGCTGTCTTCTGAGGCGGTCACCACAATGACGGGAATTTCACTCAGCGATTCGGTCTCTTTGAGGCGTTGGCAGACCTCGATGCCCGAGTGGCCTGGCATAAACAGGTCAGTCAGGATCAGGTCGACGGGAGTTTCCAGGGGAGTTGGTTGGGACGGGTCCAGGAGGAGAAAGAGTTTCTCAGGGGTGTCGAGAGCAGTCACCTCTCGGTATCCCGCTGCCTGCAGAATACGTTGAAGCAGGAGTCGCTGATGGATGTCGTCGTCGAGAATTAGAATGCTCATCGTGATGATCGGAGTGCGGTTTCTCTGCGTCCAAAGCCCTTAATCTCACCAGGATACGCCAGAGGTCTCGGATCCTGGTCAGTAGGGTCGGGGTCAGATCGACTCTAGCAGCGAGCCGAAAGGGCGTCAAAAGATATTGGGAAAGCGGGGGTGGGTCCTTACAGGTCGTCAGCGAGGGTGTCGTACGGCCCCAGTTTGTTTGCCAACCACCTAGGAAATTTTTAGATCTACTCTATTATTGAGGAGGGTTCGGAGGTTTTGAGTGTCAGAACATATGGCGATCTGTGCCCCCTACGCTTAGGTGTATTGTGGTGATACCTAAGTGCGTCTATCGTTTAATGAATCGTCTCCGACCTTGGGCAGGTCCGGCTGATGGGTTGTTGTGTGACGGAAGGCTTTTTGTGCGTTGCGCGCAGAGTGTTTCTCTACTATGGGCCGCAGTCCACAGCAATGTGCAGTATTGGTTGAAGAGGGAGGTGCGGTGATGGGGGTGTTGCAGGAGTTTAAAGAGTTTGCCGTCAAGGGCAATGTGTTGGATATGGCCATCGGGGTCATCATCGGTGGGGCGTTCGGAAAGATTGTGTCGTCGTTCGTGAGTGATGTGATGACCCCGCCCTTGGGATTGCTGATGGGCAACGTCGACTTCAGTAATCTGTTCGTCAATCTGTCGAGTAAACCTGCGGCAAGTCTGGCAGAGGCCAAGGCGGCAGGCGTGGCGACGATCAACTATGGGCTGTTCCTTAACACGGTGATCGATTTTACGATCGTCGCGTTTGTGATTTTCATGGTGGTGAAGCAAATTAACCGAATGAAGAAAGAGACTCCTCCTGCTCCGACGGCCCCAGTGGCGCCGTCGAAGGAAGAGGTGTTGCTCACTGAGATTCGGGATTTGCTCAAGAAACAGAGAGTATGATGGCTCAGTTCCCTTGGAAGCGAACCAGGGCGATGTCGGCACGGAAGCGATTGTTCACTCTCAACGTTGGAGGCTGGATATGAAGGTACGAAGTCTATCGATAGGGTTGTTGATTCCCGCAGTATTACTGGGCGGGTGCAGTAGCATGAAAGACTCGATGAGCGGCATGAAGGACTCGGTGAAGACCGGGTACTCGGCGCCGTTGGATATGAAGGCCAAGCCACCGCACTACCTGGACGACAGTGCTCGGCGGGCGACAGCAGACCAGGCTGGATCGCTTCGCGATCTTGAAGGGCGTCTGGCTAAGTTGCAGGACGCCAATCGCGATCTTGCGCGTGACCGTGATGGACTGCAGGGGCAGGCGGACGACCTCCGTCGCAAACTGGCCGATGCTGATCGCCGGGTCGCGGATGCTCAAGGACAAGCGAAGGGCAAGAGCGACATGAGTGGAGAATTAGACCGGCTTCGGGCTGAACGTGATCGGTTGGTAGCCGCCCTTGCCGACCGGGAAACGGCACTGACGACGGCGAAGTCGGATCTTGGGCGTACCAAAGGGACCTTGGATACGACGGAGGCCGAGCGGGCTCGCTTGGCCGCTTTAATGGCCGATCGGGATGGCGCACTGGCGAAGGCCAATGGGGACCGTGAGCGGTTGGCAGCCATGTTGGCCGAGAAGGATCCAGCTATTGTCGGCATGAAGAGTGAGCAGGGTCAATTGCGTGCGCAGTTGCAGGCCGCCGAGGCTGAGCGGGCTCGGTTGGCGGCGTTGCTGGCGGAGCGCGATGCCGCGTTGGCCAGCGCCGCCACAGATCGTGAACGGCTAAAGGGCATGATGACCGCGGATGCCGACAAGGCCAAACTGGCAGATGCTCTTTCCGCTCGCGAGGCCGAGTTGGCGAAGGCCAGTGCTGAAGCCGATCGGTTGCGAGCGGTGCTCGCGGCTGCCGAGGCGGAGAAGAGCCGCTTGGCTGCTGAACATTCCAAGTTGATGCATACGGCGGCCTTGATGAAGGCGAAGTTCGATCTGATGGAAGCGCTGAAGCCACAGATCGAGAAGGGCAATATTATGGTTCGTCAAGAAAAGGCTGGACAAGTAGAAGTCCGATTGGCGGATCGATTGATGTTCGATTCTGGCAAGGATGGGTTGAAGTCGGAGGGCGGTGCCGTTCTCAAGCAAGTGGGCGCGATTCTCAAGGACGTGCCTGGTGCGCAGATCACGGTTGAAGGCCATACGGATAATGTCCCCGTCACGAGCAAGCTGAAAGAGAAGTTCCTGTCCAATACGGAGCTATCCCAAGCCCGTGCAATAAATGCTGCGAAGTTCTTGGAGGAAGCTGGAGTGGCCAAGGATCGCATGCATTCGGTCGGGAAAGGCGAAGCTGATCCCATCGCGGATAACAAGTCCCTGGATGGACGGAAGAAGAACCGCCGCGTCGAGATTGTCATCACGCAGACTGAACCCTCCTAGGTTGATACAGGGGCTGGGGTTCTAGCGGTACCTCGGAGGATGTGGGGAGCAGCAGAAATGCTGCTCCCCACGGTCGTTCTATCTAGGACACTCTCTTATCATAGTGTTCAGGACACAGGCTGGCATTTGTCTGTTCACCATCGTTCAACCAAGGAGGAAGGGGTTGTGAGATCATTGGATGAGAAGAAGTGCAGCTGGGCGCAGCGCCTTGTGAGGCTGCTGGGCTGTGCGCTCGTTGGGGTGGTGTTGAGTGTCACCGCCGCCACTCAGGCCGAGGCTGTGGATGTGGTGGCCTTGCAAGACGGCAGTGTGTTGTATGGCGAGGTCGTGGACATGACCGGTGGTAAACTGCGAATCAAGACTAAATTCGGGTCGGATGAGATGATCAACGTGAAGTGGGCGGATGTCAGCAAGCTGACGATGGGCCGGTCTGTCCCGTTTCATCTCAAGGACGGGACGACGATCATGGGGAAGGCGGAGAGTCAGGAGGTTGGGAAGGTGGTCGTGATGGCCGATCAACTGGGGCAATCCGTGATCATTCCGTTGGATCTGATTACGGATATCAATCCTCCCATCAAGAAGGCCGTGACGAACAGGGGGAGTTTCACCGCTGGATTGTCGGGTACTGAGGGAAATAGCCGGTTGAAGACAGGGAGCTTCCTGGGCGAGTTCGAGAATCGAACGGACACCACTCGATTTACACTGCTTGGTCGCTATATCTATGGAGACGATCACGGCAAGGTAATCACACGGAATAGCCGCGGGACGGTCAAATTCGACTATTTCATGTCGAAGCGGTTCTATTGGTTTGTCAGTGCGTATGGCGAGCAGGATACCTTTCAAGACCTCAAGCTTCGAACGGCTATGTCCACCGGGCCTGGTTACCAGGTGATCGACCGGGGAGACTTTGAGAGTTCCTATCTGAAGGATCTGACGCTCTATGGGGAATTGGGCTATAGCTACTTCAACGAAGACTTCAAGATACAGGCTGATAAAAGCAGTTCTCGGTTGCGTTGGTCCATTAAGGCGGATTGGCCGCTGGTCCCTGGAAAGATCACCCTCTACCATAACCATGAAGCTTTCCCCAGCTTGCAGAATTCGAAAGATTTCTACATCACGTCTGACCAAGGCGTTCGGATGACGGTCTACAAGAACTTGGTCACGGCGTTACAACTTACCTACCGCTATAACGCCAATCCCCCCCCTGGCACCAAAAGTGCGGATACGCTGTACCTGATTAACCTCGGCTATAGTTTCGATAACTAGGCGGATGCTGAAAAAGGCCACCAGCGGCGTTCTCGCTTCGCTCAGAGCCTCCACGTACCAAGGGTACGCGTCGGTTCTTCGCTTGCTGCGGCCTTGCTGGATGGCCTTTTTGAGTATCCTGTGAGCTGTCCAGGTAGTGGTGTGGCGTATCACGTAACGACGGCGTGTTAAGCGGCAATCGAGATGTTTCGCAGCCTGCTGGAGAGGATGTCTTGCGCAGCCGTTTGCTTAAAGACGGTTGCGCAGCAGTAATTCTTTTGGGTGGGGATTTACATACACCTGGTCTTGCACATAGGGCACGTGGTGAATATGAATATAGTGTTTGATGAGTGTGAGGGGGACGATCAACGGAACCAGTCCCTGATGATAGCCGTGAATCACTCCCAGTAGCTCCTCCTTTTCGATCCCCGACAGCATGTTCTTGAAATGTCCCATGAGGTGTTGCAGCACATTCACGTGCTTCCGAACGGTGGCTTTCACCTTGAGCGCTTCCATAAAGAGGTGCCCATAGTGTGTGGCCAAGTCGGACGGTGTATGGCGTTTACTCTCAGCCACCAATCGTCCCAGCCGCTGGTAGTGCTCTCGGCTGTGTGAAAGGAGCAGATACTTGTGCCGGGCATGGAATTCCATGATCCGAGCCCTG
>CXWL01105042.1_pt1 | contig 20664 bp, 25 predicted proteins | sample 590931 | NCBI WGS metagenome assembly CXWL01 (sample SAMEA3498368, study PRJEB10139) | groundwater metagenome | biome: water well; material: biofilm material | place: Germany | collected 2015-04-27 | reverse complement strand
ACAGACCGATGCGCATGAAATGGTGAACGCATTGGTCAAGCTGTATCAGGACAATGCCAAGACGCTGACCCCTGATCCGCTGTACGCCGCCTTCTACGAATCGCATCCGCCCGCACCGATCCGCATCGCACATCTGCAGAAACTGGGCGCCAACAAATGAAAAAATATTTCTTTCTGCTATTCCTCGCCGCCAGCACCGCGCAGGAAGAGCAAGACCTATCGGCACATCTGAATCAGACCTACTACCACTTCAAATAAGGAGGCTGGAATGAACAACGTCTGCGACCTGACCAACAAACAGTGCAAACCCTGCGAAGGCGGCGTACCCCCGCTGACCGAGAATGAAGCGCGCGATTTGCTCAAGCAGCTCGACAGCTGGGAGCTGAAAGACAACATCATCAGCAAGACCTTCGCGTTCAAGAACTATTACCAGGTGCTTGCCTTCGTCAACGCAGTGGCCTGGATGACGCACCGCGAAGACCATCATCCCGACATGACGGTGGGCTACAACAAATGCCGCGTGGAATATTCCACCCATGCCATCGGCGGCCTGTCCGAGAACGACTTCATCTGCGCCGCGAAAGTGGACGCGCTGTTCAAGCTTTGAGCGAGAAACTGCGCGGCCACATCATCGCCGCCTTCGGACGGCACTATCTGGCGGAACTGCCCGGCGGTGAGATTCTGGAATGCGTGCCGCGCGGCAAGAAGAGCGATGTCGCCTGCGGTGACTTGGTCGAAGTTGCTCGCACCGGAACCGATCAGGGCGTCATCGACAGCATCGCACCGCGTTCCACCCTGCTCTACCGCTCCGATGCTTTCAAACAAAAAATCATCGCGGCCAATGTCACGCAGCTCATTATCGTGGTCGCCACCGAGCCATCCTTCAATGATGAGTTGTTGGCACGCTGCCTGCTCGCCGCGCACGACCAGAATCTGAACATCCTCATCGTGCTGAACAAGTGCGACCTGCCGCACGTTGAGGCAGCTCGCGCACAACTCGCGCCCTATGTCCGCATCGGTTACCGCGTGATGGAGTTGTCGGCCAAGCAAGACGTGGCACCGCTGTTGCCTTATCTGCAAGGCCACAGCAGCGTGCTGGTCGGGCAATCCGGCATGGGCAAATCCACCCTCATCAACGCACTCATCCCCGACGCACAAGCCGCCACGCGCGAGATCTCCACCGTGCTCGATTCCGGCAAACACACCACCACCCACGCGCGGCTGTATCACCTGAACGCCGCCAGCCACCTCATCGACTGCCCCGGCGTGCAACTGTTCGGCCTGCATCATCTGGATTTTGCGGCGATAGAAAGCAGCTTTCCGGAATTCCGCCCTTATCTGGGTCAGTGCCGCTTCGCCAATTGCAGCCACTCGCACGAACCGGACTGCGCGATACGCAAAGCGACTGAAGAGGGAAAGATCGACGAGCGGAGATTGAAGTTGTTTCAGCAGATCACAGCGCACTAACCCAGCAGATGCGCCACGGTCAGCAGCAGCAACAAGATCAACTGAAAAACCAGCGCGCGCCACACGAGGCCGATGGCGCTTTGCATGTAGTCGGCATCGGCATCGGCATCGGAACCGATCCCGGGGCGGAATACGGGCTGCTGGTCTTGCACGATGGTCTGCCCCAGCTTCACACCGAGTGCGCCCGCGCCACTGGCGAGAATAATGCCCGCTTCCGGGTCGGGCCAGCTTGCTGCCTGATTGCGCCAGCAGTAGGCAGTGTCTTCAAAGTTGCCGACGATGGCGAAAGTGCTTGCGGTAAGACGCAGCGGCAACCATTCCATGAGGTGATACGCCTGCCGTGCAAACACGCCGAAGTTGCCGAACTCAGCCTCGCCCTGCGACCTCCATCGTGCATTCAGGAACAGAGCAAGCCGATACAGGATGGCACCGATCGGCCCCAAACCCAGCATCATAAAGATGACGAACCAGAACACGACGCCGAACACGTTGCGGTGTGAGGCGAGCAAGGCGTGTTCGATGGTGACGCGCGCCACTTCTTCCTGGCTCAACTCGCGGCACGATTTGCCGCTCCATGCGCTCAGCAGGTCACGCGCTTTGTCCAGTTGCTTATCGCGCAGGGCCTGGTGGATGTCGGTATAGTAATGACTGAACTGGCGGAAACCCATGGTGAGATAGAGCACCAGCACGCTGAATGCCCAAGCAAAGACGGGATGAGCAGTCAACAACAGGCAATGCACGGAAGTGACCAGCACCAGCGGTACTGCCATGGCAAGCAACCAAGCGATACGGCCATGCTTGTGATCACCCGCGTTGAAGTTGCGCTGAAAGAATTCCACATAGCAGGAAAGCCATGTGTAGAGGTATTTGCGGGTAGAAAGCGGATGGATTTGTTCCAGCAACAACGCGGCGATCAAAGAAAGCAGGCTCATGGCTTCAGCGGGGCATCAAACTCGAATGGGAGAAAGATACCACAGGCGTGTGGAGTGGAGGATATGCAAAGGGGGTGCCCCTCCCCAGCCCTCCCCCGATGGGAGAGGGAGAATAACAATTACGCGATCATCCCCGCTGCGACGGTGTTGTTGGTCGCCTCGTCGATGACGATGAAGCTGCCCGTCGCGCGATCCGTGGCGTAGCTGTCGAACACCAGCGGTAGCTGGGTCTTGAGCGCCACGCGCGCGATGTCGTTCATGTTCAGTTTCTCAACGGCATGCTGTTCCAGCGTGTTCACGTCCACGCGGTAGTCGAGGCGCGAGAACAGACACTTCGCCATGCGCGTGGTGTGCTTGACGAGGTACTTGCGGTTCTTGTCCAGCGGCGCTTCGGACAGCCAGCACAACATGGCTTCGAACTCCTTCTCCACCCTTGGCGGATGTGCACTTGTGCGAACGAACATGTCGCCACGCGAGATGTCGATCTCGTCAGCCAGCGTGATAGTGACAGACTGCGGCGCGAAAGCGGTTTGCAACTTGCCGTCATAAGTGACGATCTCTTTCACCCTGGTGGTGCGACCTGACGGCAGGATGGTCACTTCATCGCCCACCGATACTTCGCCCGCTTCGATACGCCCGGCAAACCCCCTGAAATCGTGATATTCCTCGCTCTGCGGGCGGCACACCCATTGCACCGGGAAGCGGAAGTCGCTGGTATTCACATCGTGGTCGATCTCGACGTTCTCCAGCAACTCCAGCAAGGCCGGGCCCTTGTACCAATCCAGATTATCGCCACGATCCACCACCATGTCGCCATTCAGCGCAGACATCGGGATGCAGGTCACATCGTGCAGGTCCAGTTGTGCGGCAAATTTTTTGTACTCGGCAACGATCTCATCGAAACGCGTTTGCGAGTAGTCCACCATGTCCATCTTATTCACCGCCAGCACGATGTGCGGCACACTGACCAGACTGGCGAGATAGGTATGGCGGCGCGTTTGCACCAGCACACCCTTGCGCGCATCGATCAGGATGACAACCAGGTTGGCGGTACTCGCCGCAGTCACCATGTTGCGCGTGTATTGCTCATGCCCCGGTGTATCGCCAATGATGAATTTGCGTTTGGGTGTGGCGAAGTAGCGGTACGCCACGTCGATGGTGATGCCCTGCTCGCGCTCGGCTTGCAAACCATCGGTGAGCAGGGACAGGTCAACCGCCGCCATGCCGCGCTTTTCGCTGGTCCTGGAAATAGCCGAGAACTGATCCTCGAAGATGGACTTCGAGTCGTGTAGCAGGCGACCGATCAGCGTGCTCTTGCCGTCGTCCACGCTGCCGGCGGTGATGAAACGTAACAGTTGTGTAGTGTTGCTCATAGCTAAGTACCTTGAAATAAGTGTCGCTAAACAATTTAAGTGCCTCCCCCTCTCCAACTCTCCCCCGATGGGAGAGAGAGCTGACGTCCACTCTCCCTCCGGGGGAGGACTAGGGTGGGGGTTGCTTTAGAAGTAGCCTTCCTTTTTGCGCAACTCCATCGACGCATCCGAGGTTTGATCGTCCATGCGTGTCGCGCCGCGTTCGGTGATGCGTGTGGTCGAAGTCTCTTCGATGATCTCATTCACTGTGCGTGCATTGGACTCCACCGGTGCGGTACAGGTCATATCGCCCACGGTGCGGAAACGCACCGACACCACTTCCACCTTTTCGCCCGGCTTCGGCTGCACTAGATGCGACACCGGGATCACCGAACCACCGCGGCGAATCACTTCGCGCTCATGCGCAAAATAAATATTGGGGATGTGCAGTTTTTCACGGCCGATGTACTCCCAGATGTCCATCTCGGTCCAGTTGCTGATCGGAAACACGCGGATGTTCTCGCCGTTGTGAACACGGGTGTTGTAGGTATCCCACAACTCCGGGCGCTGGTTCTTCGGATCCCACTGACCAAACTCATCACGGAACGAGAAGATGCGTTCCTTGGCGCGCGCCTTTTCCTCGTCGCGCCGCGCGCCGCCCATGCAGGCGTCGAAACCGAACTCGGCAATGGTCTCCAGCAGCGTCACCGACTGGTACGGGTTGCGCGGCTTGTCCGGGTCTTTAATGACGATGCTGCCGCGCTTGATGGAGTCCTCCAGCGAACGCACGATGAGACGCTCACCCAAATCTTTCGCCAGCTTGTCGCGGCACTCGATCACTTCCGGGAAGTTGTGCTCGGTGTCGATGTGCACCAGCGGGAACGGGAACTTCGCCGGACGGAATGCCTTCTCGGCCAGGCGCAGCATGACGATGGAATCCTTGCCGCCGGAGAACAGCAGTGCCGGATTCTTACATTCCGCCGCGACCTCGCGCATGATGTGGATGGATTCGCTTTCCAGCGAGTCCAAATGGGATAGGGTGTGGTAGCTCATTTTCTTTCTCTTGAATATTTGCCACAGAGATCACAAAGTACACAGAGAGGATAGAGAAGGTTTTCTCTGTGAGCTCTGCGGTCTCTGTGGCTATTTGATTTATGGTGTTGCATTTTTCAGTGGCACAATCTTCCCAACATGTAAGCCACACTCTTTATTTTCGGGGTTTTCCCACCACCATCTGCCTGCCCGAATATCCTCACCCGGCGTGACCGCCCGTGTGCAGGGAGCACAGCCGATACTGGGGTAGAAGCGGTCGTGCAGCGCGTTATAGGGCACATTGTTAGCCTTGATGTATTCCCACACCTCGGCATTCGTCCAATCCAGCAGCGGGTTGAATTTCTGCAAACCATGATCCGCATCGAACGACGACACTTTCAGGCTGCCGCGCGTGACGGCCTGTTCGTGGCGCATGCCGGTGATCCACGCTTGCTTGCCGGCCAGCGCGCGCTTCAACGGTTCGACCTTGCGCACATGGCAGCATGCCTTGCGATTCTCCACGCTGTCGTAAAAACCGTTCACGCCGATGCGCGCAACCAGCGCCTCCACCTGCGCCGCATCGGGAAAATAAATCTGCAACGGCACGCTGTAGCGCACACGCACGGCCTGCATCAAGTCATAGGTCTCTTGCGGCAAGCGCCCGGTATCGAGGCTGAACATCTCGATGTCCGGCTGGTGCATGGAGATGAGGTCGGTCAGCACCATGTCTTCCGCACCCAGACTATTGGCGAATGTCACCGGGGCGAATTCGCGCGCGGCCTGTTGCAGCACAAAAACGCTGTGGTCAATCTTTTGTTGCAATGCACTCATCGCGCACCTCCGCGTTGCACGCGCCGGAACAGCGGCTGTGCTTCGTCAGCCGAAGCTTGATAGTTCAGCGAGAAGTCGCTCAAACCTTTCAGCGCTTCGCGGATGTCTTTATCCGGTCTGCTTGCGAACGCATCGAAGCCGGCACGCTGCATATAGAACAGCTGGTCGCGCAACACATCACCCATCGCGCGCAACTCGCCGCGATAACCCAGGCGGGTGCGCAAATGGTAGGCGATGGAATAACCGCGTCCATCGGCAAATTTGGGGAAATCCACGGCGATCACGGAAAATTTGGCCACATCATTTTGCAGGTCTTCTGCGCGTTCATTGCTGGCAAACCACACCCCGATGTCCGCACGCTGTAGCAGCGTGTCGCGTTGTGCCTGCCACACTCTCAACGGCACGATGACCTTGCCGGAGGGAACGACCATGCTGTCCGGCCTGTCGTTTTCACCCAAACGCAGTACATTCCAGTCGTCCTCTACGATGGTTTTGTTTTTGATAATCATCAGAACCTCGGCGAGTAATAGGGCAAGTTGTAAGGCATGCCTTTGTCGAGCAGCGCGTAGTCGGGAGTTTGCAGACTTTCATCCCCTGCAATCGGCGCCGCGTAGACAAACTCCTTGAACGGGTCGTGACCGATGCGGCGCACCGTGTCGATGAAACGCTCATCCTCAAAACGCTCGCGCACATATACCTGCAACAAGCGAGCGATCACTTCCGGCATTTGCGCAAAAGTGAACGAAGGACCGTTCACTTTCCCCAGACTGGCCGTATTGCCCTGCGCACCGCCGATCGAGACCTGATACCACTCCTCGCCATCCTTATCCACGCCGAGGATGCCGATGTGGCCGACATGATGATGGCCGCAGGCGTTGACGCAGCCGGAGATATTCAGCTCGATCTCCCCGATGTCGTGTTGAAAATCGATATTGTCGAAACGCTCGGCGATTGCCTTGGCCAGCGGAATCGAGCGCGCATTCGCCAGGGAGCAGAAATCGCCGCCCGGACAGCAGATCATATCGGTCAGCAATCCGATGTTCGGTGTCGCCATGCCCAATGTTTTAGCCGCTTGCCACAAGGCAATCAGGTCGGACTGTTTGACATCCGCCAGCACCAGATTCTGCATGTGCGTGATGCGCAATTCGCCGAAACTGAAACGCTCTGCCAGTTCCGCCGCCGCGTCCATTTGCTCCGCTGTCGCGTCGCCCGGCGCGATCCCCGTTTTCTTCAACGACAACACGACCGCCGCATAACCCGGCACTTTGTGCGGCTTGACGTTGCGCTGCAGCCAATTGGCGAACGCTTTGTTATCGCGTTGCAACGCCGTTAGCGCCGCATCATTTTCCGGCAGTTGTGCATATTCAGGCGCGGTAAAGCAAGCCGAGACACGATCCAACTCTGCCTGCGTGATGGTGCATGGGCCGTCTTTGGTGAACTGCCAATCGGCTTCCACCTGGCGTCTGAACTCATCGATACCGATGGCCTTCACCAGAATCTTGATGCGCGACTTGTACATATTGTCGCGACGGCCATATTCGTTATACACACGCACGATGGATTCCAGATAAGTGATGGCGTGTTGCCAAGGTACGAAGCCGCAGATTTCTGTGCCGATCACCGGCGTACGCCCCAACCCGCCGCCGACCAGCACGCGAAAACCGACTTCGCCCTGCGCGTTCTTCACCACCGCCAGGCCGATGTCGTGCACTGCAATCGCCGCACGGTCTTGCTCTGCGCCGGTGATAGCGAACTTGAATTTACGCGGCAGGTAGCCGAACTCGGGATGGAAAGTGCTCCATTGACGCAGTATCTCGGCATAAGGACGCGGATCGACAATCTCATCGCGCGCCACTCCGGCGAACTCATCGCTGGTAATGTTGCGTATGCAATTGCCAGAGGTCTGATTGGCGTGCATTTCCACGCTGGCCAGATCGGCCAGAATATCCGGCGCTTCCGGCAGTTTGATCCAGTTGAACTGTATGTTCTGGCGCGTGGTGAAATGCCCGTAATCTCTATCGTACTTGCGTGCAATGTGCGCGAACATGCGCATCTGCGCCGCGCTTAACAAACCGTAAGGCACGGCGATGCGCATCATGTAAGCATGAATTTGCATGTACAAGCCGTTCTGCAAACGCAGAATGCGGAATTCGTCTTCCGTCAGTTCGTAGGACAAACGGCGGCGCACCTGATCGCGAAACTGCGCGACGCGTTCCGCCGTGATCCGGTGATCGAATTGATCGTAGCGGTACATTTAGTTTTCCTCGGTCGGGTAACGCCTGGACACGGGCAACAACAGAGCCGCCGCCAGCGGGAACTGCGCACCATAAGCGATGATGTGCGCTACATCCGAATCTTCATCGTGGCGCAAGGCCATGCCGATATACGCATGTTCTCCGGTCTGCCCGACCACCACGCCGATGCGTCCGCCGCAGCCGTTGAACCAGCTCACTTGCTTGGGTTTATTGGGTTTATTTTCGCTCATTTCTCATTCCTATTTGTAAAACACCATCTTCAATCCGATGATCAGCAGCATGCTCGCCAACAGCGGACGCAAAACTTTTTCCGGCACTTTCGCGCTCAGATGACTGCCGATGTAGATACCGGGCAACGAACCCAGCAACAAACTGCCGAGCAACACCAGGTCCACTGTGCCCAGCGCCATGTGCCCCATGCCTGCCACTGCGGTGAGCGGCACCGCATGCACGATGTCCGTGCCCACCACCTTCACTGTCGGCATACGCGGATACAGGAACAGGATCGCCACCGTCCCCAGCACCCCCGCACCGATGGAGGAGATCGTCACCAGCGCACCCACCACGATGCCGGTCACAATCGTGGCGGCGGGCAAATAACGATGATGCAATTCATATACTGTGCCGTCATCACTGCGTGCGAGCTTCTTGATCCAGTCTTTCAGTAGCAAGGCAGCCGCAGTCGTCAACAGCGCCACACTCAACACACCGCTCACCAGACTGCGCAGCGTCTTTTCTTCCAGTGCCAGCACTTTCAATAAGGCAATGGTGATGATCGCCGCGGGCAGACTGCCCAGCGCCAGCAGGCCCACCACTTTCCAATCCACCGTGCCCCTGCGGCCATGCACCCAGCCGCCCACCGTTTTGGTCAGTGAAGCATATAAAAGATCCGTTCCCACAGCTGTCGCGGGAGAAACACCGAAGAACAGTACCAGCAGCGGCGTCATCAACGAACCGCCGCCCACGCCGGTCACCCCGACGATCAAGCCAACCAAGAAACCCGACAGGGTATAGAGCCAATCCACGCGACACTCCCTAAACAATCCGGATATTCACCAGGCCGTTCATGGTGAATAGGCCGCAGGCCATATCGAACCATCCGGCGCGATATGCGCCGGCTCCCTCGATATGCCTGCTATGCGGGCTACCCGGGACGAACGGTCACTGTTAACTCATCGAATGTCTGAATCAAACAGGCGCGCATTCTAGTCGAAGGCGGATATACTATTAAATACTTTTTTGTTAGAGTTTTATAACCAATAAGCATATAAGGAGCCGGTATGAATTTGCAGCAATTGCGTTACCTGAACGAGATCGTGCGCCGCGGGCTGAACATTTCGGATGCCGCCGCCGCGTTGTTCACCTCGCAGCCCGGCATCAGCAAACAGATCAAACTGCTGGAGGATGAGCTCGGCATCGATATCTTCGTGCGCAACGGCAAGCGCATCGTCGCCCTGACCGAGCCCGGCAAGACCATCCTCGACATCGCCCAGCGCATCCTGCACGAATCGGACAACCTGAAACAGGTGGGGCAGGAATACCAGGCCCAGGACAGCGGCCATCTCGTCCTTGCCACCACGCACACGCAGGCACGCTATGTGCTGCCGCCCGTGGTGAAGCAATTCATCAAACGCTACCCCAAAGTAAAGCTCGGCCTGCATCAGGGCAACCCGACGCAGATTGCCGAACAGGTGCTCAACCGCGAAGCCGATGTCGCCATCGCATCCGAAAGCATCATGCTTTATGACGGGCTGATCACCCTACCCTGCTTCGAATGGCATCACTGCGTGGTCGTGCCGCCCAAACACCCGCTGCTGGATGTGAAAAAACTCACTCTCGCCAAACTGGCGGAATACCCCGTCATCACCTACGACTTCGCCTTCAGCGGCCGCAGCAAAATCGACGAAGCCTTCGCCGCGGCAAACATCGAGCCGAACATCGCGCTCACCGCCATCGATGCCGACGTGATCAAGACTTATGTGGAGCTGGGGCTGGGAGTCGGCATCCTCGCCGAGCTCGCCTTCATTCCGGAGCGCGACCGCCACCTGCGCAAGATCGAGGCCAGACACTTGTTCAAACCCACCACCACCTATTTGGCTATACGCAAGAACGAATATCTGCGCGGCTATACTTATGACTTTATCGAACTGTTCGCCCCGCATTTGACGCGCAAAGAGGTAATGAAGGCCATGCACATCAACCTTTAGGGAAACGCTGAACAAGTCCGTCATTGCGAGCGTATTTAGCCTTCAGCCGCGAGCGAAATGTGGCGGGAAGCAATCCAGATTATTAGTAAAATCAGACCGTTCTGGATCACCACGCCCCTGCGGGGCTCGCGATGACGGACTTAATCAGCATTTCCTTAGGAATGAACATGAACGAAACGATAAAAATTCAACACTCCCACCACAGCATCCGCAGCTACAAACCCGATCCCGTCAGCGACGACATGCTGGATGCCATCATCGAAGCGGCACACCGCGCACCGACCTCAATGAACGCACAGGAGATTTCCGTCATCATGGTGCGCGATGCGGAACGCAAAGCCAGGATCGCCGAACTGGCGGGAGGGCAGGCCTGGATCGCCCAGGCACCCGTGTTCATTACCCTCGTCATCGACTTCAACAAGACCGACATCGGCGTGCGCAAGGCCGGACAAACCCAAGTCATCCACGAGAGCATGGAAGGAATGCTGGTGGCAGGGATTGATGCAGGTATCGCCTTGGGTAACATGATGCTGGCGGCGCGCTCGCTGGGGCTGGGCATCGTGCCCATCGGCAGCATCCGCCGCAACCCGCAAGGCATGATCGATTTGCTCGGCCTGCCGCCGCTCACCTTCCCACTGGTCGGCCTGTGCATCGGCCACATCAAGGATGACGCGCCGCTGGTAACCAGCGACTTGGCTGTCGTTGTTGGACAGCCTAGTCAGATGGCTAGTAGTTTCACCAGTAGTTCTATCAAACCGCGCATGGACATCCGCACTTTCCGCCACGACGAATACTACGATGCCAGCGGCTATGCGGCAGCCATCGATGCCTACGACACGGCCATCATGGAATACTGGCAACAGCTTGGGCGCAGCGACGGTATAACGTGGTCACAAAATCTGGGGAACAACCTGAAGCAGGTGTATTTCCCGCAGGTGAAACCGGTGGCGGCGATGCAGGGGCTGCTCAACGACAAATGATGGTGCGATGGACGGCAATCGACACATAGCCGCTATTTAAACCGCCTCAGCTCGCTCCGCGTTTGGAAAAGTCCTTGAGCCGGAATCCCAGGGCGGCGAGCACGGCGAAATACACCGCGATGCCCAACAGCACCAGCCACGTCAGGTTAATGATGCGCGCCCAGCCAGAGATGACGAACCAGTGCTGTTCGCTGCCCATGCCGAACCACAGGGCGATACCCAACGCCATCACCGCCAGGCTGACTTTCAGGAAGAACTTCATCCAGCCAGGCTCTGCTTGGTAGATGCCGCGCTTGCGCAGGTAATGGAACAGGATGGCGGAGTTGAGACAGGCGCCGAGCCCGATGGAAAGTGCCAGCCCCGCGTGTTGCAGCCAGCCGATGAACAGCGCGTTCATCGCCTGCGTAGCCAGCAAGGTGACGATGCCGATCTTCACCGGTGTCTTGATGTCCTGCCGCGCGTAGAAGCCCGGCGCGAGTATCTTCACCAGAATCAAGCCGATCAAGCCGACGCTGTACCCGACCAAGGCGCTGCGCGACATCAGCACATCGTGCACAGTGAACGCGCCATGCTGAAAGAAGGTCGCCAGTAAAGGCACGGCGATCATCCCCAGCGCCAATGCGGCGGGCAGCGTCAACATGATGGTCAGGCGCAGACCCCAATCCAGCAGCTTGGAATACTCCACCGTATCGTTGCTGGCGTGGCATTTGGAGAGCGACGGCAACAGGATGGTACTGATGGCCACACCCAGGATGCCGGTGGGGAATTCCATCAGCCTGTCGGCGTAATACAGCCAGGACACGCTGCCCGCCACGAGGAACGAGGCGAAGATGGTGTTGATGATGAGGCTCAATTGCGCAATGGACACGCCGAACACCGCCGGCCCCATCTGCTTGATGACGCGCCACATGCCTTCGTCTTTGAGGCTGAAACGTATCGTGGGCAACATGCCGATCTTTTTCAGGAACGGCAGCTGGAACGCCAGTTGCACGATGCCCGCGACGAATACCGCCCAGGCCAGCACCATGATCGGCGGATCGAAATACGGCGCAAACCACAGCGCGCCGCCGATGAAGCACAGGTTGAGCAGGATCGGGGCAAAGGCCGGCACCCAGAATTTGTTGTAGGTGTTAAGGATGCCTGCCGCCACCGCCACCAGCGAGATGAAGAAGATGTAGGGCGTAGTGATGCGCAGCAACTGCACGGTGAGGTCGAATTTCTGCGCATCCTTGGCAAAGCCCGGCGCGCTGATATAAACCAGGATCGGTGCGGCGATGATGCCGATCAGCGTCACCACGAACAGGATCAATGCCAGCATGGTGGTGACGTGATCCACCAGCAGCTTGGTTTCTTCCTGCCCTTTGCGATTCTTGTATTCGCCAAAGATCGGCACGAACGCCTGCGAGAACGCGCCTTCGGCAAACAGGCGGCGCAGCAGGTTGGGGAGCTTGAAGGCGACGAAGAACGCATCCGTCGCCATGCCTGCGCCGAAGATGCGTGCGATCAACACATCGCGGGCAAACGCCAGAATGCGCGAAACCAATGTCAGTCCGCTGATTGTGGCAAGGGCTTTAAGCAGATTCATTTGGTCTGTGAAGTGAAATGGACGCTACCTGATGATGGCTGCTACCAACCGTTGTTTTTCGGGTCGCGGCGCTCCATGCTGATCGTCGGAAACAATCCTGTTGCTCCCGCGTCCGCCCGGTTGCGACCTGCTCTCACAATAAGATGATTGTTCGCCACGAATTGTCTGACCAGCTCGAAAGCATGCGGATCGGCTTTTTCCAGCGAGAAGCGCACGACAACGGAAGGAACACCTTGGATTACCATCGGTCGCAAATAGGAGGAATAAACGATGCGGCCGTCCTTGCCCGTTGTCGATAACATGTCGCTGAGGCGCTCCCACCAATTGGAGGGGCGAAACACTACACCCTCTTTGTTAACACCTTGGATGACGAACTCGGCGAGGTCGGGAGTGCGATTATTTCTATCTAACAATTTGTTGATTTCCTGAAGTTAAGATTGCGTGAATAATTCTATCGCCACCACATTGCTCCAACCACGTGTCAAGTAACGGACTACCAGCCTTTACGCTGCGGATTGCGGCGCTCCACACCCAGCACAGGATGCGGCCCGGTCTCTTCGGCATCGCGGCTACCGCGTCCGGAACGGACTTTGAGGTGATGTTCTGCAACAAATTGTTTGACCATCTCGAATGCTTTTGGATCAACATGTTGCAGGGAAACACGGATGACGACACAGGGCACACCATCGACCATCAGAGGACGCGCATAAGAAGAATAAACCATGCGCCCGTCACTCCCGGTGGTGCCCAGCATGTTGCACAGATTGGTCGCCCAATCCGCTTGCTGAAAAAGCTCGCCGTTCTCTGTAATGCCTTGAATCACAAACTCGGACACACCTGACAACATGGTTGCCTCCTCACGCACGTTTAGGGAATCGCTGATTAAGTCCGTTCGTGGTGAATGTTTCCCGTTCGCACCCCTTGATACACCGCGCTGCGCGCTGCACTCGGGGTGAACGGGAAATGTATCGAACCGCAGTTTTGGACTTAATCAGCGTTTCCTTAGTTTAAGTCTGCCGCATCATACCATCACCCTGTTCCGTGAATTATCGCTGCCGAGCCGCTTGGGGCGGTTTCCCTGCTTGGCAAACAACGGGTTGCAATAACGGGAGAGTCTCCCTATAATGCGCGCCTTTCCAGAAAGCCGAATTCTCAAGGAGTCACCATGGCAAACACAGCACAAGCCAGAAAACGCGCCAAACAAGCCGTTAAACAGCACGCACACAACACCACTTTGCGTTCCGAATTGCGCACTGCGGTCAAAAAAGTAATCAAGGCGATCGAAGCCGGCGACAAGGCCGCTGCACAAGCCATGTTCACCTCTTCCACCAGCGTGGTTGACTCCATCGCCGACAAGAAGATCATCCACAAGAACAAGGCTGCCCGTCATAAGAGCCGATTGTCCGCAGCTATCAAGGCGATGGCCTGATTCATTGCAGACAGTAAAACTGCAAAAAAGGCCGACGATGAGTCGGCCTTTTTTGTTTATAGTTCGCACTTCAGAACATAAAGAAAGAGCGGAAAGCTTGCCATGTCACATTTGATGAACACCTATGCTCGGCAACCCATCACCTTCACCCACGGCGAAGGGGCTTGGCTATGGGACACCGAGGGCAAGCGCTATCTGGACGGGTTGGCCGGCATTGCGGTGAATACGCTGGGTCATGCGCATCCGCGCTTCACTGCCGCGCTCAATGCGCAAATCGGCAAGCTGATCCACTGCTCGAACGTCTACCGGGTACGCGAGCAGGAATTGATCGCAGACAAGCTGTGCGCGATTTCCCACATGCAGGAAGTTTTCTTCAGCAACTCCGGTTGCGAGGCGAACGAAGCGGCCATCAAGCTGGCGCGCCTGTATGGACACAATCTGGGGATAGACAACCCCTCCATCATCGTGATGGAAAAGGCGTTCCACGGGCGGACGCTGGCGACCCTTTCCGCCACCGGCAACCGCAAGGTGCAGGCCGGTTTCGAGCCGCTGGTCGGCGGCTTCGTGCGCGTGCCTTATAACGATCTGGAAGCGGTACACCAGGTTGCACAACACAACAGTGATGTCGTTGCCGTGCTGGTCGAACCGATCCAGGGCGAAGGGGGGGTGCGCACGCTGGACGTCGCGTATCTGCAACAACTGCGCAAGATTTGTGACGAGCATAACTGGCTGCTGATGCTGGATGAAGTCCAATGCGGCATGGGTCGCACCGGAAAATGGTTCGCGCACCAGCACACCGGTATCGTGCCGGATGTGATGACATTGGCTAAAGGCCTGGGTTCGGGCGTGCCGATAGGCGCGTGCCTGGCGGCGGGCAAGGTGGTGGGTACGTTCAAACCGGGCAATCACGGTTCAACTTTTGGCGGCAATCCGCTGGCTTGCACCGCAGGGCTGACCACGCTCAACATCATCGAACAGGATAATCTGCTGGCACATGCCGACCAACTCGGCCAGTTCATACGGAACGGCTTTGCCTCTGCGTTGCAGGGTGTCGCCGGCATCAAAGAGATCCGCGGACAGGGTTTGATCATCGGCATTGAACTGGACAAGCCGTGCGGCGATCTGGTCAGGCAGGCTCTGGCAAAAGGCCTGCTGATCAATGTCACAGCCGACAGCGTGATCCGCTTGTTGCCGCCGCTCATCCTGTCGCAAGCGGAAGCGCAGCAGTTGATCGACACCTTGAGTCCGCTCATCAAAGAATTCTTGCAAATTTGATTGGAAAAGCATCATGGCAGCGACCATCAAACACTTTTTGCAGTTCAAAGACTTCACCCGCGCGGAGTTCGAATATCTGTTCGAGCGCACCCGCCTCATCAAGCAAAAGTTCAAGGCCTATCAGCAATACTGGCCGCTGACCGACCGCACGCTGGTGATGATTTTCGAGAAGGCCAGCACGCGCACGCGCCTGTCGTTCGAGGCCGGCATGCAGCAGCTCGGCGGCTCGGCGATCTACCTCAACACGCGCGACTCGCAACTGGGGCGCGGTGAGCCGGTGGAAGATGCCGGGCAGGTCATTTCGCGCATGAGCGATCTGGTGATGATCCGCACCTTCGAACAGTCCATCATCGAGCGTTTTGCCGCGCATTCGCGCGTGCCGGTCATCAACGGCCTGACCAATGAATACCACCCGTGCCAGATCCTGGCCGACATCTACACCTATATCGAGCAACGCGGCAGCATCAAGGGCAAGACGGTGGCATGGATCGGCGACTCCAACAACATGTGCAACACCTGGCTACAGGCCGCAGAGATACTCGATTTCAACGTGCATATCTCGACGCCGCCCGGCTATGAAGTCGAACCGGAACGCGTGGGTTTGTTTGGCGAAGACCATTACGAAGAATTTACCGACCCGATGCAAGCCGCGCGCGGCGCCGATCTGGTGACCACCGACGTGTGGACCAGCATGGGTTTTGAAGCGGAGAATGAGGAACGCCTGAAAGATTTTGCCGACTGGCAGGTGGATGAAGACATGATGCGCATCGCTGCCAAGGATGCGCTGTTCATGCACTGTCTGCCCGCGCATCGCGGCGAGGAAGTTTCCGCCGGCGTCATCGACGGCCCACAAAGCGTGGTGTGGGATGAGGCGGAGAACAGGTTGCATGTACAGAAAGCGCTGATGGAATATCTGCTGCTCGGCAAGATCAACAACTAATCGGAATCACAAACAATGAGCGAAATAAAAAAAGCCGTCCTCGCCTATTCCGGCGGACTCGACACCTCGGTCATCCTGAAATGGCTGCAGGATACGTATCAATGCGAAGTGGTCACCTTCACCGCCGACATCGGCCAGGGTGAAGAGCTGGAACCGGCGCGCGCCAAGGCGCTGAAAATGGGCATCAAGCCGGAAAATATTTTCATCAACGATATGCGCGAAGAATTCGTGCGCGATTTCGTGTTTCCGATGTTCCGCGCCAACACCGTGTACGAAGGCGAATATCTGCTCGGCACTTCGATCGCGCGTCCGCTGATCGCCAAGCGTTTGATCGAGATCGCCGCCAAGACGGGTGCTGAAGCCATCTCGCATGGCGCGACCGGCAAGGGCAACGACCAGGTGCGTTTCGAGCTGGGCGCTTACGCGCTGAATCCGAACATCAAGGTCATTGCGCCGTGGCGCGAGTGGGATTTGTTGTCGCGCGAGAAACTGATGGATTACGCCGAGAAGGCGGGCATTCCAATCGACATGAAGCATAAGCAGGGCGGCTCGCCCTACTCGATGGATGCGAACCTGCTGCATATTTCCTTTGAAGGCCGCCATCTGGAAAATCCCGCTGCCGAAGCCGAAGACAGCATGTGGCGCTGGACCGTGTCGCCTGAAAAAGCCCCCGATGCCGCCGAATATCTGGACATCGAATTCGAGCGCGGCGATATCGTGGCGCTCAACGGCACCAGGATGACCCCGGCACAGGTGCTGGCCAAGCTGAACGAGCTCGGCGGCAAGCACGGCATCGGCCGCCTCGATCTGGTGGAAAACCGCTACGTCGGCATGAAGTCGCGCGGCTGTTACGAAACTCCGGGCGGCACGATCATGCTCAAGGCGCACCGCGCCATCGAATCGATCACACTGGACCGCGAAGTGGCGCACCTGAAGGATGATTTGATGCCGCGCTATGCCAGCATGATTTACAACGGCTACTGGTGGTCGCCGGAACGCAAGGCATTGCAGACCCTGATCGACCACACGCAGGGTAGCGTAAACGGCTGGGTGCGCGTCAAGCTATACAAGGGCAACGTGATTGTGGTCGGACGCGACTCCAAGACCGATTCGCTGTTCGATCCGACTATCGCCACCTTTGAAGACGACAAAGGTGCCTACGACCAGAAGGACGCGGCGGGTTTCATCAAGCTGAATGCGTTGCGTTTGCGCATCGCGGCGAATCTGAAGAACAGAAAATAATGGGAGCGCGGGCTCAACATGATCCACGAACTGACTGGTGACATATTATTGAGCGGCGCGAAAGCCATTGCACAAGGCGTTGCGCCTAACGATGACTTTCATCACGGACTCGCGCTGCAATTGCGCGAACGTATGCCATCCATGTACAAGGACTTCCGTCATTACTGCCAGACCCAGCATCCCAAATCCGGGGGCTTGTGGACATGGATGAGTAGCGATGGGCATTACATCGTCAATTTGTTCACGCAAGATGCCGCTTATGATCACGGCAGCAAACCCGGGCACGCCACGCTCAGCCATGTGAACCACGCGCTGCATGCCTTGCGCACCTTTGCCCAGAAAGAGAAAACGGGCAGTATCGCGCTGCCCCGACTCTCGTGCGGTATCAACGGCCTGGATTGGAACGATGTGAAGCCGCTGATTGAAAAACATCTGGGCGACATTGGCGTTCCAGTCTATGTGTATGTGAATTACCAAAAGGGCGTCAAAGCCAACGAACCCCAGTAAAAGGATGTATTAATCATGTCAGACAGAATCGATAACGTCAGCGTCGGCAAAAAAGCCAATGTCTTCTTCGATGGGAAATGCGTATCTCATTCCGTGTTCTTCCCCGACGGCTCGCGCAAAACTGTGGGCGTAGTTTTGCCCGGCAGCCAACTCACCTTCAACGTCGGCGCCACCGAGTTGATGGAGATCAGCGGCGGCACCTGCCAGGTTAAGATCGCGGGCGAATCCGGCTTTAAAACATACGCCGAAGGCAGCAGCTTCAGAGTCGCCGCCGATAGCAGCTTCGATATCCGTACAGGTGCCGAAGCGGTGAATTACGTTTGCAGCTTCGGTTAATTAAAACCATTCACCACAGAGACACAGAGAAGAGCGAGAAAATCAAAGCGGAAAATTTGGGGGGTTCTTGCGCTTGCCTGGTTTTGACTCTCTCTGTGCCTCTGTGTCTCTGTGGTAGATTTTTTGAATTTGTATAGGAGCACACCATGCCGTCATTCGACATCGTTTCCGAAGTAGATAAGACCGAAGTCAAGAACGCGGTCGAGCAGACCAACAAGGAAGTCGGCACGCGCTTCGACTTCAAGGGCTCGGATGCACGTGTAGAGCAGGCCGAACTGGTGCTCACCGTTCATGCCGACAATGAATTCCAGATGAATCAGGTGCAGGACATCCTCAATGGCAGGCTGATTAAGCGCGGCGTGGACATCAAGTGTCTGGACATCAGCGACAAGGTCGAAAAAGTCAGCGGCAATAAAGTAAAACGCGCATGCACCGTTAAGGTGGGTGTAGAAATTGAGCTGGCGAAGAAGATCGTCAAGCACATCAAAGACAGCAAGTTAAAAGTGCAAGCCAGCATCCAGGGCGACACCGTGCGCGTAACCGGCAAGAACCGCGACGACTTGCAGGACGCCATCGCCTTCATCAAGAAGACGATCACCGACTTCCCCTTGCAGTATCAGAATTTCCGCGATTGAAGCGCACAAACCGCTTATTCCTTGCAGGACTAGTCGCACACAACTCCACCTTGCGTTCGGACAAATTGGTCTTGCTACCCGATGTATCTCAGGGTCTAATCGGCACACGCATTACCGGGAGCTTCTGACATGAAATCCGCCCTCGTCCCACTCGCTAACGGCAGCGAAGAGCTCGAAGCCATCAGCGTCCTCAACATCCTGCGCCGCGCAGGTATCGAAGCCGTGAGCGCCAGTCTGGACGGCCAACCGATACGCGGCAGTCGCGGCACGCTGCTGATCCCCGACGTGGGACTGAAAGAAGCGCTCCAGCGCGATTTCGACATGGTGGTACTGCCCGGCGGGCAACCCGGCACCAACAACCTCAAGGCCGACGCACGCATCATCAAGCTGGTACAACGCATGGCAGCAGATGATCGCTATGTCTGTGCCATCTGTGCCGCACCGTCGATACTGGCAACGGCTGGATTGCTCGACGGCAAACGCGCCACCAGCTTCCCAGGCTCGCTGGATGCCTTCCCCAAAGTGTTGCGCCAAGCCCAAGCCGTGGTCGAAGACGGCAAATTCATCACCTCGCGCGGCCCCGGTACCGCAATGGATTTCGCCCTGACACTGGTGGAGCGTCTGGCGGGGAAAAACAAGCGTGACGAGGTCGAGGTCGGCCTGGTGCGCTAATCGGCCTCGCTGCTCAAACGTTCTCCACTTTGCATCATCACACCGCTTCAGCCATTGGTGGTTTTCGGCAATGCCATGCATGTTTGCAACTCCCGGCCCGCGTTACCCAAAATTAAACTTCATTCCTGAATTTGCCGCTTAAGCAAGCCTTAAGCTTGGCCTTCTATCCTGCACGCCTCGCAGTTCAGTTCAGGAGATCAAAATGTTACGTATATTCCATGCATCAGGTTTGGCGCTTGTGGTTGTAGCCGGACTGGCGGCGCAACCGGCTTTTGCGGAAACCCCCAATGGAATACTGGATTCCATTCAAAAGGAGGCGGCGGGCTCACCCGGCAATCAGGGATTCTCGGCCGCGCGCGGAGAGAGTTTTTTCAAGGCAAAGCACGGCAATGAATGGAGTTGCGCTTCCTGCCATACCGACAATCCCGCCGCGCCGGGCAAGCACGCGAAGACCGGCAAGGCCATTGATCCGCTTGCGCCTTCTGCCAACGCGGAGCGATTCACCGACCCGGCCAAAGTAGCAAAATGGTTCAAGCGCAACTGTAACGACGTACTGGATCGCATCTGCACACCGCAGGAAAAGGGCGACGTGCTTGCCTACCTGCTGACCGTCAAAAAATAAGGAGCATTGCCATGTCGATTAAAGATCAGAAATTCTTCCGGATACTTGCCGTTGCTTTGCTGGCGCTGGGAGCGATGTCTGCCGCGCAGGCCGATGACGATGACCGCGATGAAAAATACGGCGGAAGCTACGGTGAGAAATACAGCGGCAAGTACGGCGGCGAGAATCGCGGCAAGCCGGTCCAACCCGCGCAAACCAACGCCAAATTCCAGCAGGAATGTTCCACCTGCCACTTAGCCTATTCACCGGGGCTGTTACCCGCCGAATCCTGGCGCAAGATGATGGTCGGCCTGGACAAGCACTTCGGTTCGGATGCCTCGCTGACCGATCAGGAGAACAAGGAGATCACCACCTTTCTGGTGAAC
>CXWL01011926.1_pt1 | contig 20670 bp, 22 predicted proteins | sample 590931 | NCBI WGS metagenome assembly CXWL01 (sample SAMEA3498368, study PRJEB10139) | groundwater metagenome | biome: water well; material: biofilm material | place: Germany | collected 2015-04-27 | reverse complement strand
GACCTCCAATTTCATCATTCTCCCACTTATGGAGGTGTCTGTGAAATCAGGGGAGGGTCAAGGCACCTGAGCGCGATGAAATGCGCCTACAGCGCACAACAGCCTACAACTGCATACATCTGCCTAATTCCCAAGGCGGAATCTCCGGCGTAAGGTGGAATCACGTTCTGAAACTGAGGAGGGCACATGAAGACAAAGAATCTTTTGATCAAGGAACTCGCGGCCTTCATTGGCGTGAGCACGGACACCATCCATCGAGCAGTTCGCAAGGGTGAGATTCCGGCGACACGCGTTGGGACCGCGTTGCGGTTGGATTTGCGTCATGGAGTCGCGATGGAGGTGCTGGAGCAACAGCATGACCTGGAACAGGTTCGGGCGTTGCTTGGGCATGCGCGCATCGACACGACACAAATCTACATGATGATTCGGCCCTCGCGGCTGAAGCAAGTGGTGTCGTTTTATGAAGAGCCGGCAAGACGGATGCTGACGAGTTAGAGCAGCGGTGCCATTTCATGTTTAAGGACCAACTCAATGGTCCTCAAACATGATGGCAAAAAACTGAACGAAAACAATGTGGTGGTCCCAACGGGATTTGAACCCGTGTTTGAGCCTTGAGAGGGCAACCCAAGGCGCAATCAAGTGAGACAGTGAAACGTAAATTTAACCGGGCGGTCTTCCCAATCTGCCCTAGTTTTCAACGCCTTACCGTACCATCTCAAGCTGCGTGGCTGCGCCAACCAGCTCACTCTGATTCGGTTCATTCCATGCAATTTGTCACGCTGGCGTCACGCTACGGTCACGAAAGAAAGGCGATATTGTCAAGGGTTGTGGATCGCGTCTGATGAGGCGGCGACCCTTCATGCCTTCCTCTCTACGTGGGACTCTGGCCGCCCCCCCCTCTGCCCATCCTGGAATACGACGCCCACGCGGACGAGCGGCAGGAGGGCAGGAGCCTCCTCTCGGCTCCAGGTGCGTTGCGTGCAGCAACGTGCATACCATCTCAGTCCAGCCGTCCGTGAGCCCGCGCCTGTGATCCCCAGATCCGCCGCTTCACCGTGCCAAAGGGAAACTCCATCAGGGTGGTCTTCCAAATGCACTGCCAGGAGACGGCGAAAACATCGACGTGCATCAGGAGCCTGGGTCGTCGGGGCACAGCGCCCTGACCGCCTTGGAATACGTTGTCTCATCGTCCCCGACGAAGCGCGACCTGGCAGCCTCGCCGGGGACCCGACTCTCGGCCTACCTCTTCTCATACCAGGCCCACTTCGCCTCGGTCTGGAGGGTGTCGCGCCCCTTCGCAACCCAATGGACCCCACCGCGTGGCTCCCGCGCCTCCAGCCAAACCTCGCGGCCCGTGGTCCAGAATCCACGCGCCCCATTGCCGATGGCCAAGGCCGGGGAGAACCAACCCCGCACCGTGAGGTCCCTCAGCACGGTCAACCCGCGCTCCGTGCTCTTGCGAGAGCTGTCCTCGATAACGCGCCCCCCTAGTCCCATCTACTAGAACTCCGACGGCGACCCACGCAGCCAGGCAATCCTCTTCCAACCAGATGGTGAAATGGCCCCCATCCCCTCAGACGTAGATGAAGCCCCGATCCGCCAAGAACCGCGTCTGCCAGCGCTCGTCCTCCATCCGCCACGTCGCCGTCAGGCGCGTGATGGCCGCAGGCGAGAACCCCGCCACATCCGTCCCCACGAGCCCCGGTAACGCCTCCTCGAAACCTCGATGGACAAACCTTGCAGATCGCTAACGCGCAGTACCGCACTCACCATTGGGGAGCGGCGCAGAGAAGGGGGGGGGAGGAGGATCTGGCTGGTGCATGGTTGCCTGCCCCCGTCAACGATCCATGCCATGTCCCTGTATCAATAGCCCCTGGATCGGGTTTGTGGGAGGCCCAAAGAACCTACCGCATCGTCACGTGCCCAGACTTGCTCCCGTAATAGTAGATGGAGAAGTTTGGAAAGATGGCATCTTGGGTATTTTGCCCCGCCACGGTGAAGAGCACGCCAGCGGCCCCAACCCAATGATCGCCCAGTCGGTATTGAATCGTCGGTTGGACCCCCAACGAATTAAATCCATTTCGTCCCCCAACATTGACCTGATGTCCATCGGCCCGCCAGGGCAGGCCATGGAACCCAACCAGTTCGATGTTATACCCGAGTCCTCGTGTGTCATCGAGAATGTGTTCGAGGATCAGTCTGGTATTGACAATGTCAGAAGCATAGGTATTCGCACCGGCGTCGCTCCCGGGGAGATGATAGGAATAGAAGACCCCTCCACTGATCCGAAACGGCTGCAGATTCTTCCGCAGCAGTACCCCTTCAGTCCAAGTCAACGCTCCAAAGCGAGAGGCTGGGAGGCGTCCGAGCGGCGCGAACCCACCGGGGGGACTCTCCGTCCCGGTGAGCCATCGACTCGTTGGCAAGACAACCATGTTGAATGTCGTCACGGATGGCCGCCATCCGTCTGGGTCTTGTACGATCGGGCGGTATTTGAGATACAACTGTGTGTCTCCGAGTCCCGTATCCGTGGTCCACGGGCCTCCCCTTCCTCGATTGAACTGGTCGGAGCTATTCGCCCAAAAAGCCGCGCCTGACACCCCCACGTTCAACTCCAAGTGGTTCGTGAGACCATAGGCCATGGTGACGACAGGCGCAATCTGGTAGGAATGGACGGACGTCGTCGTACGGTTATCGGTCAGCTGGTTGCCGAATCGCTTTTCGCTGATCTGCGAGAAGATAAACGGGTGGAAGGTGAACTGCCCTTGGGGATGAACGTCGACTCCGCTGGTAAAAATAGGACCGTTCGAGAGGGGGTTCCAGCTTTTCCGGTATTTTTGAATCTCTTGATCGGAGGGTACCCACTCCAGCCCATGCCCCGCCGGTACGCTCATTAATTCCAAGCACAACCCGACCGAGAGCGCGCAGAGCACACGTTCCACGAGCGTCCATGACTTCCGCGTTCTTGGTTGTGGCGACATCCATTTCTGGGCTATTTGAGCACAAGGCTTCATCCAATCCTCCATCAATAACGTAGAGATATGTGCATGTCTCAATGTGTGTAGACAGTCGAATCCCCGGCACCGCGTGCTGTACCACCTCACGCCGTCATGAGACGGTATAACCGCTTACACAATCCTGGTGAGGAGAAGGTAGGCGAGTGCCGAGAGAATTGCGGAGGCTGGGAGCGTCACAGCCCACGCAAGAACCATGTCACGGACCGTGGTCCACCGAACCGCATCGACTCCCTTCAACAATCCGATACCGATGATCGCCGAACTGCTGACGTGCGTCGTCGAGACGGGCAACCCCATGACTGCCGAGACGAATACCAGAGAGGATGTCGTGAGATTTGCGGACAATCCTTCACTGTGGTCCATGCGCGTGACGCGTTCGGCAAGGACTTGAGTAACGCGGAGCCCCGCGAGGTAGCTGCCGAGTCCCATTGCTATCGCCACCCCAATGAGTGCTGCATACTGGGCACCCGCACTTGACCACGATGCGACTGGGCTCCCGAGCAGCAAGATGGCCGCAATCTTGGGAGCGTCGTTCGTCCCACGAGCGAACGACGCCAATCCACTCGAACACCAGTGGATACTATCCAACCCCACGGTGAGTCCATTGAGCCCTGCACGGTCGCACTGAGCTGGCACTGCAACGACTGGCTGCCTCAAACCGGTCGCCTGAAAAAGCGTCCGGGTTGCGCCGTGCGCATCAATCGCAACCAGCGCCCTGGCAGACGGCATCACACAGAGACACGTCCCTTCCCACCTGGTCGCGACCGTCCGGACAAGACGATGAACGAGGACAGAAACGGTCAAAGCCAGCACAGGACTGAGGACGAGAGGGAGCACGATTTTCTTGCCGATCCCCGCCCACACGAGCCCCTGCGTACCGAACGCGACGAGTCCCACGCCGACAATGGCGCCCGTCAGCGCATGGGTGGTGGAGACAGGCAGACCCGTCCAAGACGCGACGAGGACCCACAGGACCGCGCCGGTGAGGACCGCGGCTGCGAGGGTCGGCAATGTGGAGATGCCGGGTGCCAGCAATCCTTGGCTGAACGTCTTGACCATCGCCGTGGCGACCAGTCCCGAGAGAGCAGCACCGATGACCGTCCAGACGGTTCCCCAGAGGATCGCTGCGCGATAGCCAGTGACCCCGCTACCGATGAGGGTCGCAATGGCCTTGGAGACGTCGTTCGCTCCGTTGGCAAAGGCCAATGCCAGCACAAGCACGAATGCAAGAATCGACACATCCATACATGCGACCTATTCTGCCGACTTCGTTTCCGTCACGGTCCCCCCACAGGAAGACCCAGCACCCGCCGTGCAGCCGTAGCAATGGTTGCCCGTCACAATCCGGCGGTTCTGCAAGCGTGTCGGATCGACGTCGCGGATATGGCGCGGCAGCGTACCGTCGATCTGCAACTCGAGCATTTGGTTGAAGTCACAGTCGTACAGGGTGCCATCCCACCCAATGGAAATCATCGACCGGCACATGACGCCGGCGGCCGCTGTGGAATTGAAGGCATTGGCCAATCGCTCCATGTAGCCTTCGTAGTTGCCGCTCTCCACGAGAAACTCCAGGTATCGGCTTACCGGCATGTTGGTGATCGTATAGAGATGGGTGAACTCGATGCCATGGCGAGCCCGGAGTTCTTTTCGAAATTGTGCTTCGATCGCCTCTTGCTTGGGCGGGAGAAAGGCACCCACTGGATTGTAGACAAGGTTCAAGGCAAGACCGCTGCCAGGCTGACCGTAGCCGAGTCGGTTCAACCGATGCAGCGCTTCAATCGATTTCTCAAAAATGCCCTCGCCTCGTTGCGCGTCGGTCTGACTGGCGCGGTATGAGGGCAGTGAGGCAATGATTTCGACACGATGGGTGGCCAAAAACTCGGCCAGGCCTGCCTGGGAGGGAATCAGCAGCACCGAAAGATTACAGCGATCCAGCACATGGCGGCCGAGTCCACGAGCCTGTTCAACCAGCCATCGAAAGTTGGGGTTCAGTTCCGGCGCGCCCCCCGTCAGATCGACCGTGGGAATGTCGGTCTTGGCGAGAGCCTGCATGCACAGCTCTGCCGTTTCTCGCGACATGCTTTCGGTCCGATCCGGGCCTGCGTCCACATGACAGTGTTTGCAGGTCTGGTTGCAAAGTTTGCCCACGTTGATTTGGAAGACCGTCATCCCGGTGGCTCGAAGCGGGAAGAGGCCGGCTTGATCGAGACGGGTCTCAAACGGCAAACAGCCGTTCATGTCTGCGAGCAGCTTGAGCTGTTCAGAGGCGGAGGCCAGCGGATGATGTTCTCCCAGCAGGGTCAGCGGCATGTCTGTGTCCTCAGAAACATAAATATTTCCCGCACGAACCAAGCCGCCTCAACGCGCATGACTCATGGCGGCCAAAACCGTTTCAGGGAATCGCACCTCGCAGCACCCAAAATTCAGCGCTTGCCCTTGCCGGTGGGCTAACGCTCGCTGGACAGTCGGGACGATGCGATAGCAGACCTGCTTGCCCTCCCGGAGTCCTTCGACCAACCCGGCATCTCGAAGAATGCGAAGGTGATGGGAAATGTGAGGCTGTGCGCAGCGCAATTCCCGCACGAGGTCGGTCACGCATTTCTCCTCGACCAGCAGAGACTCCAGGAGACGCAGCCGTGTCTCATCCGCCAGGGCTTTCAGAACCGTGGCACATTGGCGTGGGGTCAGGATGTCGCCGGTTGAGGCCGGTTTCATCAACAGCAGCCTCCATCGGGGGAACAGGTCACTGCCTCGCCGCTCACGCGCTGGCCGGCCCGGTTGAGAATGGCGAAGTGGGACGCATACCCGTCGGCGTCCAATACCTTCAGGGTCTTGGAACAAATTTCCAACGGCTCCCCTCGGCGATAGACATGGTGGTCGTCATCCACGGCTTCGAGAAACGGCCCTGCGAGCAGGGCGAAGTCTCCCTGCCAGACGCAGGGGTCTTGGGAAGGAAGCACAGCCGACCAACGTGAATCGGCACAGTCGAGACAGAGTGGTTCGAAGGACAGCACAAAGTAGGGAGCGAGCGGACGCTGACCCAGCAAGAAGGCCAGATCCGGCCCGATGAGTTGTGGAATGCCCCGCTGATAGCGAGTCCCACGTTCGTCGACCACTCGGCTGAACGGCCCGCGGAGCGTGGCATAACGAACGTCCGAGACCGGCCCGGCAGCGGGCAGTTTGTACCCCGTTAACGTGACGGAGAAGAAGTGAATGCCGTCGATCACCTGCCAGGGCGAGAACTTGATGAGATGGATACCGAGAAACCCGGCTTCCACCATGCCGGCGATGTAGTCAGCGAGTGTCAGTGCGCCGGAGAGACAATCTCCCCATTTCTCGACGTCATGCACCAAATACTGCGGAACGGGCTGATCGGCCACGATATCGGAGATGGTGAAACGCCCACCCGGTTTGGCCACTCTGAACATCTCGCGGAAGACCTTGTGCTTATCCGGTACGAGATTAATCACGCAGTTGGAAATAATCAGGTCGATCATGTTGTCGTCGACCGGCATCTCATCCGCCATCCCCTTGCGGAACTCGACGTTTAGGGAGGCGTACCCCAGATGAGCCGCGACGATCGGCGCATTGCGACGCGCGATCTCCAGCATCACATCCGTCATGTCGATGCCAATGACATATCCGGAAGGACCGACGAGCCGGGAGGCTTCGAAGCAATCGATCCCACCGCCGGAGCCGATGTCCAACACGGTCTCCCCTGCGCTAACGGTTTCCAACCCAGCCGGCGTCCCGCAGCCATAGGAGAGGTTGAGCACCTCTTCAGGGATAAACGTCTTGAGATACCCCATGTCATAACTGGTCGGACAGCACATCTGCTCACCCATGCTGGCTGCTTTGGCGTAGCGATCGCTGACTTTCTGAGTGATTTTCTCTATTGGCATAGCCTCCCTCATCGTTCAAGGTACCTATCGAGATGCATCGGATGTATCAACCTTTCCTCTTCTGAGGACTCTAGATAGGCGGATACCTCCATATACAGGGAGAGACATGAGATTTCTGTAACCTGGCTTACAGTGACAATGTATCCGGCCTTTTGGTCGTCGAAACGGTAGAGCAGAGTCGATTGTGTACTGGAAGGCTCAGAGCGCGAAGATGAAGAGAAAAGAACTCGTGCCCTCTTGACTCGGTACTATGGTACAGGGTGTAGGGTCCGATGGGAGGTGAGAGATGACAGCAGCATGGACGATTGGGCAACTCGCGAAAGCGGTCGGCGTCAACATCCAGACGGTGCGGTACTACGAACGGCTCAAGCTGCTCGGTCCGTCAGCGCGCCGACCGTCGGGATACCGGATCTATGGCGAGGACGAGGAACGGCGGCTGAGGTTCATCAAAAACGCCCAAGCGCTGGGCTTCACGCTGCAGGAAATCGCCGAACTGCTCACGCTCAGCGTCACGTCGACCGCGCGCTGCGGCGATGTACAACGACGAGCGCAAGCCAAGCTGACGCACGTGGAGACGAAAGTGCGGGATCTGCAAGCGCTCGCCCGATCGCTTCGGAGCCTGATTCGAGACTGCCGGGCCGGGCAGCCGACTGATCGCTGCCCAATTCTCAAGAGCATCCAGGCGAGCGTCACGCGAACAGCAAGACCCGCCCAAAGGCAGAAGTGAGCATCGTATGTCCATCATCTGGGAAGAATTGGACTTCTTGTCTTTTCGTCATGCTGAACCCGCCGTAGACGTGGCTGGAGATGGAGTCCATTGACTGTCGCTCATCCGACCCGCGTGGGAGAACAGGACCTCATCACCCGTTGAGGAGAGAAGGAGGAGGAACATGACAACCACAAAACGACGTGTGGAGGTATTCACGGCTGGCTGCCCGCTTTGTAATGACGCCGTCGACGTGGTGCAGTCGCTGGCCTGCCCACGTTGCGACGTGCAGGTGTATGACCTACGAGAGGGCTGCGACGCGAACGAATGCCGGGAGAAAGCCAGACGCTACGGGATTACCGCGGTCCCGGCTATTACAGTCGCTGGCGTGCGACTGGACGGTTGCCGACGGGAGCCACTCTCGGCTCACACCTTGAGGGCGGCTGGCATCGGTCAGCCATGAAAGGGGGTCCGATGGAAGAGAACCGGCGTAAGCGACTGCTGTGGACAGGATTGATCGGCTCCGGCCTCGTCGCCCTGTGCTGCTTGACGCCGATCTTCGTGGTGCTGCTGGGAGTGATCGGACTGGGGACTATCACTGGCTATCTGGACGCTGTGCTCCTTCCGGCTCTGGCCCTGTTCCTGGGGCTTGCCGTGTATGCAGGGACGCGCCAGCGGCACATCATAAGTGACGCCTGCTGCACGCCCCATCAATCCGAGAGTCGGAAGCCATGAGTTGTTGAGACAGGGAGACACGATGAGTAACTGCTGCAAGACACCCGGGGAGTCAAAGAGACAAGGCGATCGATGCCTGTGTCCGCACTGCGGCCACGAAGGCCAGCCGGTCGATCGGACCACCATTGATGCCTTGCTCAAACCCGAGTCGCTGAGTCAGGTGAACGGCAGCCAGTATGCGTTCTGTGAGACTTCGAGCTGCCCGGTCGTGTATTACGCCGCGGAGGGGACCCAGCTCAGGAAGGAGCACGTCAGGGTGCGGGTAGGGCTCAAGGAGACGGAGGATCCGATTCCGGTCTGTTATTGCTTCGGCGTGACGGAACGCATGCTCCACGAGGAAGTTCAGCAGACCGGACGGTCCTCGGCCTCCGCCCACATTCGAGCCGAGGTCAAGGCGGGACGTTGCCGCTGCGAAGTGGAGAACCCGTCAGGGCTGTGCTGCCTGGGGGAGGTCATCCGAGCGGAGAAGCAAGCCATAGCCGACAGCACGGGAGCTGCTTCCCCAGGGACATCATCGACATCGGCGATGGCAGGCTCGTCAGCCGGGGGGCTGCTGGCCGCCTTCCTCGCGTCGATCTGCTGCATCGGGCCAGTCGTCTTTGCCACCCTGGGCGTGGGTGTGGGGGCCACCGGGTTTCTGGCCAACTCAGCGGGTTTCCTCAAGGTACTGTTGCCGTATCGACCGCTGTTCATTGGATTGACAGCGGTCTTGCTGGGCGTCAGCTTTTATCTGGCCTACCGAAAACCGAGGGTCGGTGACGTGTCCTGCCAGGCCTGTGTGCCGACGTCAGGTCTTCGTCCGGATCGCTGGCCACTCTGGATCATCGCGGGCCTCGCGGTGGCGTTGGTGCTCGCGCCCTATTGGCTGGAACTGGCGACAGGATCATGAGCAGGCAGAACGCGGCAACAGAGAAAGAGGTGAACCCAATGAAGACGACTATGTTGCTCACGAGCTGGGTATTGATTGGTTGCGTGATCTGGGGCAGAGCCGCGGCAGGTGCCTCTCCTCAAGAGGCCAGCGCGTTTGCAAGCCAGGCCGGAGAAATGATGACCCTGAAGATCGAGGGATGGACCTGCGCCAGTTGCGAAAAGGACATTCGCCGTGCGCTGCTCGCCGTGCCGGGCGTAAACCGCGCAGCTGTGAGCTATGCCCGCGGCGGAGCGATCGTCGAAATCGACCCCGGTCGAGTCACCCGCGATCAATTGGTCCAAGCCGTCGCAAGTGCAGGCAACATCCTGTCTTCCTATCGGGCCAGCGTGGTTCCGAACGGCACACTCACGGCCAAGGCCGGCAAACAGGGTGAGAGGTGGAATTGGTTCGGGAGCTTGTTCAAGTAGAGGCTCCGCTGACCAGTGGCTCTAGCATGGGAACGACTATGTTGTGTATCAGGTTTCTTGCGAGCACACTCGCCGCGCTTTCCCTCGCGGTGCTGTGGCTTCACGGTGACCAATCCTTGGTTCTGGCCTCAGAGCCTGCGTTCGACACCCAGGCGATCCGCATGGACATTACCATCAAGGCCAGGCGATTCCACCCCTCCCCGGTCTCGGTTCCGGTGGGGAGGCCAATCATACTGGTGTTTCACAACGAGGATGTCGAACTGCATGCCTTTGTACCGCAACAGTTCTTGGAGCATGTCCCTGTCCATATCGATGGTAACGGGGCCCCTCAGTTTGGGGACAAGGGCCTCGTGCGGGTGTTGATTCCGTCAGGCGGACGCGAAGAAATCCACTTCGTGCCGGCCACGGTCGGCGAGTTTGAGTACCGCTGCGATCTCCCAGGGCACCAAATGGTCGGAACGATCGTCGTAGAGGAAGCTGCGGCAGATCAGCACACAACGTTGTGGCACAGTGACCGCGTGCAAGAAACACCGTAACGAGCAAGAGAGGAATCACGATGCCGGATGCCAGACCAATCCAGGGTGACCACGCCACTGAGTTTGAAGAACTCCGTCGCCTGAGTCCGAAAGTTACCGGCGGGCTGCTGCGCATGCGGCAGGAGGCCTATCGCGATGCGGCGGTCGCTGGAAAATACAAGCTCTTGACCGCGATGGCCATCTCGATCTCGATTCGATGCGAACCCTGTATTCGCGCCTACGTGCAGATGGCGGTCCACAAAGAAATTTCACAGGACGAATTGATCGAATTCCTCGAAGTCGCCATGACGATGCAAGGCTGTCCAGGGGAAGAATGGGCGCTGAAGGCCTATGCGGCGCACAAGAAATGTACCAGCGGGGATATGCCGGCCACCGAAACGACCGGCTGCACTCACTGAGAGCTCCAAGCAGAAGTCGGCCAGTCGTTCGCTATAGGAGGACGATCAATGTCTCAGAGCACCAATTACAATCTGATGACCATCGGCGGAGGGTCGGCGGCCTTTGCCGCGGCGATCAAAGCTGCCGAGCTAGGAGCCAGAGTCGCGATTGTCGAAAAAGGTACCATTGGTGGCACCTGCGTGAACATCGGTTGCGTGCCATCCAAAACACTCATCAAAGCGGCAGAGCTCTGCTATCACTCGGCCTACCCACAGTTTGAAGGATTGACCGCCTGCCCTCCTCCATCAGACTGGCAAAGAGTCGTTCAGCAAAAGGACGAGCTGGTCGCTGCGCTCCGCCAGGGGAAGTATGTTGACGTGGCCGCGGTGTATCCCAACATCACGATCCTCACGGGAGAGGCCCGCCTGCTAGGCGGGCGCCAGGTGCGCGTGAACGGGACGACCTATGAACCGGGCAAGCTCGTGGTGGCAACCGGCTCTTCGCCTTGGGCGCCGCCGATACCGGGACTTCATGAAGCCGGCTTCCTCAATAGTGAGCAGGCGCTCAGCCTGGAGACGCTCCCGACGTCGATGATCATCATCGGCGGGGGCAGCATCGGCTTGGAGTTCGCGCAACTCTTCACGCGATTCGGGGTCAAAGTGATGGTGCTCGAATCCGGGCCATACGTGGCGAGAGCGGAGGAACCGGAGATCGGGCAAGCGCTCGTTCGTTACCTCGAAGATGAAAAGGTTCGGATCTGCACGAACGTCACAATCAGTCAGGTCGAGCGTCGAGATGGAGGCTACCTCGTGCACACCCAGACCGACGGAAAGCCGGAGGTCTGCCAGGCTGAGTGCTTGCTGGTTGCGACCGGCCGCCGCCCGAACACGAGCGGGTTCGGATTGGAAGACGCTGGAGTCGCGTTAGGGTCAAAAGGCGAGATCACAGTGAACGAGCACTTGCAGACAACCAATCCCGATATCTACGCAGCCGGTGACTGCATTGGCGATCCGATGTACGTGTATGTGGCCGCCTATTCAGGCGGTCTGGCGGTCGAGAATGCGCTCAGTGACGTCGGCAAGGTGTTCGATCTCACAGCATTGCCGCACGTCACCTTCACCGACCCTCAGATCGCGAGCATCGGCCTGACCGAGCGAGAAGCGAGGGAGAAAGGGCTTCGCGTGCAAACCTCGCTGTTACCGCTTGAGCATGTACCAAGGGCGCTGGCGTCCCGGAATACCAAAGGCCTTATCAAGCTGGTCGCTGAGGAAGAAACCGGGCGATTGGTGGGCGCACATGTGTTGGCTGCTGAAGCGGGCGAAGTCATTCAGGAAGCTACATTGGCGGTCAGGTTCGGGCTCACGGTTCAGGATATTGCCGAAACGTTTCACCCATACTTGACCATGGCAGAAGGACTCAAACTGGCCGCGCTTACCTTCAAGAAGGATGTCAGCAAACTCTCATGCTGCGCGGCCTAACATCACCCAACACAGAGAAGGAGGTTGAACAATGATACGATCGCTCGTCAGTGTGTTGATGCTTGTCCTCGGCAGTTTCTTTTTCGAAGCTACGACAGTCGAAGCTCAAGAAGTCGCTGCAAAGCGGGTTCTGATCCACATGAAAACGTCGCTCGCGCTGGACGATGCGCAGATCTGCGCGGTACCGAATGTGGCCTGGGCGGCGGTCAAGGCCGGCCATCAGGTCACAATTCTGGTGGATGCCAGTGCCGTCACGTCAGTGACCAAGGGATTCGGGTGGTTCAGGAAGCTCGTCGGCTCTGAGTCAACTGCGTTGGATCGCGCTGGTCTGCCTGAGCGAGAACGGCAAAGCCTCTCCGAACAGATGGGCGTGCCGCTGGATCAGATCCCGCATACCTACGGCGAGTATTTCGACTTCCTCAAGAGCAAACTGGCCGTTGAAATCTATGGAAATCAGACCATGATGCTGCTCTACAACATTGATCCGGCGCGGGTCGCGGCTTCGGTCACCTCCGTTCCGCTGGCCAAAATGGTGGACCTGTTCGCGTCAGCCGACCGAGTGATTGTGTATTAGCAATACCGTTGACGGGTGAGATGAACGAGGAATAGACTGACGCCATGCGACACGGTTCCCATCGCTTCCGGTCTTTTCTCGCCGGGACAATCGCGGTGTTCTTGCTGGCGTTCAGCTTCAATGCGTACGCCTGTCTCGTGCCGCTGTCCGGAACAACCGATGCCTCGATGGCGAACGGCTGCTCGACCCCAATTGAGCAACCGGCTCGGCAATTGTGCGACGCCTTCAAAACTCTGGGGGTCGGTTCCGGCTCCCAGGCATCTTTGTTGCTCGTGGACCATCATCTCCTGGCTGCTCACGCACTGGCTACGCTTCCAGCCGTGAGCCATCATTTCCCATGTATCGTTCACCGATATCATCCTCTCGGCAAGGCTTCTCCTCCGCATCGATCTCTCGCGACCACAGTGCTTCGTATCTGATCTCCTCGATTCTTCCTTAACCGTTCCACCATCACGTCATCTGCCCGTCGCTGGGCCGTGGCCTATCCAGGTTCCTCTGTCACGAGGATGAGAGCCTGGGCTTTTCGATAGGCGCGGGCAGGAAAGAATTTGAGGAGGGCCGTCACATGACTTGGTCAATTCGGCTTTGGTTGCTGACTGTCACGGTCTTGAGCCTGGCCTTCTGGACGGGTGAGCGCCACATCGCCCACGCCGTCGATCAGACTCCACGGACGGCATTAGTGTTACCAGACTTGATCCTGGAAGTCCTGGCTCGGAATCCCGAGCTGGTGGCGGCACGCAAGCAATGGGAAGCCGCCACGACTCGGATTGCGCAGGCACGGTCGCTGGATGACCCCACCCTCTCCGTCCAGTTGTGGAATGTCCCGCAGACCGTCAACGTCACTCAGGCGCAGAACAGTATCTTCGGTCTCTCGCAGAATTTCCCCTTCCCCGGCAAACTCGCCCTCAAAGGCGACGTGGCCAGCCGCTCGGCCGAGATGACCGAGCAGGCGGTCCGTGCGAAGGAACGGGAGCTGGTCGCCCGCCTCAAGCAGACCTACTACGATCTGTTCCTCACACACACGGCGATCCAGATTCATCATGAACAGGTGGAGCTGCTCAGACAGTTTGTGGAGATTACGAACGCGAAGTTCCGAGCAGGCAAGGGAAGCCAGGCCGATGTCCTCAAAGCCCAAGTCGAGCTGTCCCTACTCCACCAGCAGCTCCCCGTTCTGGACCAGCGCTACGAGACCGCCGAAGCGATGCTGAACACGCTCCTGGATCGGGATCCTGCATCACCCTTGGGCACCCCTCAAGAACCGTCTCAGCTGCCGCTCGACAAAACCCTCGACGATCTGCACCGTCTCGCGCTGCACGACAGGCCGGAGCTCAAAGCCGCCGAGCTGGCCGTGCAACGGAACGAGCAGTCCCGCGCGCTGGCCCAGCGGCAGTACTACCCGGACTTTAATGTGGCGGTTCAGCGCTTCCAGAACTTTCAGGCCAATGACGGATTCGGCGCCTACGTGGCGATGAGCCTCCCCTTCGCGTTCTGGACCAAGCCGAAATACGACGCAGGCGTGCAGGAAGCGGCTGCAGCGGTCTCGGCTGCGCGAGCACAACAGCACACCTTAGAAAACCTGACTCGTTTTCAGATCAACGACCTCTTGGCCAAGCTCCGGGCGACCGACCAGGTCGCCACGTTGTACCGTACCACGATCTTGCCGCAGGCCGGACAGAGCCTGGAAGCGGCCCTGGCGGGATATCGTGCAGGCAAAGCAGGGTTTCTGGATCTGATCGAAGCGCAGCGGGCCTGGCGAGGATTTCAGCTTGAGTATTTCAAGGCCCTCGTGGACCGACAGCATCGACTGGCTGAACTCGAGCAGGTCGTGGGGGTCGACCTTGATCGCCGGAGCTAATTCAGACCCACAGGAGAAACCCTCATGAACCGACAGACATCCAAAAACAGTTTCGTGGGTGGGGCCGCGATGATCGGTGTGATCGCCGGAGTCGCCGTCGGGTTCTTCACCGCTCACAGAATGATGATGGGCGACATGAGGCAGATGGACATGAAAGGGATGCCGATGGAAGGCACGATGCCCATGAAAGACATGAAACCTATGCCAGGCATGGCCTCAGCGCCATCGGGAGCCATCGCGGTTCCGGCTGTGATGAGGCAGTTGATCGGAGTGCGGAGCGCCCCAGTCGCCTACGCGACGTTGGAGCGAGAGATTCGCACGGTCGGCACGGTCGGCTACGACGAACGTGGGTTGACGCAGATCACCGTAAAAACATCCGGGTGGATCCGCAAGGTGTTCGTCGATTCGATCGGCCGCCCAGTGCGCAAGGGCGACCCCCTCTTGACCCTCTACTCGCCGGATCTTCTGGCCACGCAAGACGAGTATCTCCTTGCCTTAAGAACACAGGACCAACTGGCTACGAGTCCTCTCGCTGACGTCAAGGCTAACGCGGCTTCTCTCCTGGCCAGTGCGCGGGAGCGTTTGCAACTGTGGGATGTGACCGATACGCAAATTGCGGCGCTGGAGCGTCGAGGCACAGCAGATCCGGTGCTCACAGTCTATGCCCCCTCCTCCGGGATCGTCCTCAAGCGAGAAGCCTTGCCTGGGAAATACCTGGAACCAGGCACGACGCTGTATGAGATGGCGGATCTCTCCACGGTCTGGATCTCTGCGGACATTTATGAATCCGAGGTCGCGGCGGTGAAGATCAACCAGCCGGCTTCGGTCACGTTCGCCGCCTATCCAGGAACAACCTTTCGCGGCAACGTGTCGTATATTTACCCCTCGTTGAATACCGAAGCCCGTACGGTGCGCGTACGGTTGGAATTGCCAAATCCTGGACTGAAGCTGAAGCCAGGCATGTACGGGAACGTGACCGTGCAAACGGATGCGGTCCACACCTTAGTCGTGCCAAAAGAAGCGGTCCTGGAGACAGGGCTTCGCCAACTTGTGTTCATGGATCGGGGGCAAGGCCGTTATGAGCCGGCGGCAGTCACACTGGGGCGTCGGAGTCAGGACGCTGTGGAGGTGCTGGAAGGACTCACAGAAGGAGATCGGATCGTGACCTCGGCCAATTTCTTATTGGATGCAGAAAGCAAGTTGGCCTCGGCGTCGAGCATGCAGGCCATGATGGGTCGGATCGGCATGGCCGATTGGCAGATGCGCGGCGCGCATGAGGGCAAGATGGAAGACATGCCGGGCATGGAGATGGGGAGCAAGAACGAGAGGCCAGGGGCTGAGCCCCGTCAGATGGACGGACTTACGCTCTCACTCACAACGGTGCCGGGGAAACCCAAGGCCGGTAATGTGCTGCTCAAGCTCACGCTCACAGGTCAGGCCGGCAAGCCAGTGACCAATGCGCAAGTCCTGCTCGTCTATACGATGCCGATGCCGGGCATGACCGATTCCAAGGTGACGGCTCGCCACACCAAGGATGGGCTCTACGAAGGGACTGTGCTGTTCGGCATGGGCGGCACCTGGGTCGTGACAGTCAATGTGACGATACCAGGGCGACCGCCCATTGCCGAAACGTTTCAGTTTTCGGTCGTCGGGGGAGGACTGTAATCCATCATGATCGCGCGACTCATTGAAGGAAGCGCCCGCAATCCAATCCTGGTCATCCTGTGTGTGGGGCTGTTGGCAACCGGGGGCCTCTGGGCGGGATTTCAGGTTCCGCTGGATGCAATTCCGGACCTGTCCGATGTCCAGGTGATCATCTACACCGAGTGGCAGGGGCGCAGCCCCACGTTGATTGAAGACCAGGTCACGTATCCGATCGTCACGTCTCTGCTTGCCGGTCCGAAAGTCAAACGAGTGCGGGGGGTCTCAGAATACGGGGTCTCCTATGTGTACGTGATCTTCGAAGACCGGACGGACTTGTACTGGGCACGCAGTCGTGTGCTGGAATACATGCAGAAGCTGACCGGGAAATTGCCCTCCGGCGTCGCGCCGACGTTAGGTCCCGACGCGACCGGCGTCGGGTGGGTGTATCAGTATGCGCTGGTCGATGAGTCCGGCGCGCACGACCTGGCGCAGCTCCGCAGTCTTCAAGATTGGTACCTGCGTTTTCAATTGGAAAGTGTGCCCGGCGTGGCAGAAGTCTCGGCGGTCGGCGGATTCGTCAAGCAGTATCAAATCGAAGTGGATCCGAACACGTTGGCCGCCTATCGGTTGCCGATCAAGACGATCATCGAGGCTGTCAGGAACAGCAATGCGGAGGTGAGCGGCCGTGTCTTAGAAATGGCCGGCACGGAATACGTGATTCGAGGGCGAGGCTACCTGCGCTCGATTGAGGATATTGAGCTGATCCCCGTCGGAACGGATGGACGCGGCACGCCCATCTTGATTCGGGATATTGCCCATGTCCACATCGGGCCGGACCAGCGTCGCGGCATCGCCGAATTGGACGGCAAGGGCCAGACGGTTGGAGGCATCGTGATCATGCGGGCCGGAGAGAATGCGCTCGCCGTGATCGAGCGGATCAAAGCCAGGCTGGCAGAGATCACGCCGGCCCTGCCGAAGGGCGTCTACATCGTGCCCACCTATGACCGATCGGATCTCATTCATCGGGCCATTGCCGTGCTCCGTGAGAAGCTCGTGGAGGAGAGTGTCATCGTCAGTCTGGTCGCGGTGGTCTTTCTGTTTCACCTACGCAGCGCCTTGGTGGCTATCCTTATCCTGCCCGTGGCCGTGCTCCTCGCCTTCATCCCGATGTCCTACTTGAAGATCACGTCCAGCATCATGTCGCTCGGTGGGATCGCCATTGCCATCGGCGCGATGGTGGACGCGGCCATCGTCATGGTGGAGAACGCGCATAAGCGGTTGGAGCAAAGTCCTCATTCGGACAGAGTCGAGACCATCATCGCGGCGGCCAAAGAAGTCGGCCGTCCTTTGTTCTTCTCGCTGCTGGTGATTGCCGTGTCGTTCCTGCCGATCTTCGCGCTGGAAGCGCAGGAGGGACGGCTATTTACGCCGTTGGCCTACACCAAGACCTTCTCGATGTTGTTCGCCACAGCGCTTTCGGTGACCTTGGCTCCTGTACTGATGGTCCTCCTGATCCGAGGGCGTATTCGAGCGGAGGCCAAGAATCCGTTGAATTGGCTGTTGGTCGCGCTGTATCGGCCCATCCTCTCCGGCGCGTTGCGTGTCCGGTGGCTGACGCTCGGAGTGGCGGTGGTGGTCGTGGGATTCACAGCGCCGATCTTTTCCCGTCTCGGCGCAGAATTCATGCCGCCGCTGAACGAGGGCACCATTCTCTACATGCCGACCACCGTCCCCGGCCTCTCGATTCCTGAGTCGGCCAAGGTGTTGCAGGTCCAGGATCAATTGCTCACGACCTTCCCGGAAGTGGAACGGGTGTTCGGCAAAATGGGGAAAGCGCCGACTGCGACTGACCCGGCCTTTGTCGGAATGGCCGAGATCACGGTCACCCTCAAACCGGAATCGCAATGGCGTCCCGGCATGACCTGGGACCGGTTACTGGATGAGATGGATGCGAAGCTGCGCATTCCCGGCTTTCCGAACATCTGGTGGATGCCGATTCAGACCCGCACTGAAATGATCACGACCGGTGTCCGAAGCCCCGTCGGCATCAAAGTCTTGGGACCGGATCTGAAGACCATTGAGAAAATCGGTTTGGAGATCGAGCAAGTCTTGGCCAACGTGCCGGGCACAAAAAGCGCCTTTGCCGAACGGCTGAACGAAGGGTATTACCTAGATCTGATCGTGAACCGACGCGAAGCGGCCCGCTACGGCCTGACGGTGGGAGATGTGCAAGCGGTCATTACCACAGCCATCGGGGGAGAAACCGTCACAACCACGGTCGAGGGGCGCGAGCGGTATCCGGTCAATGTCCGCTACAAGCGCGAACTGCGCGATGACCCCGACCGACTCAAGAGGGTGCTGATTCCCACGCCGAGCGGCGCGCAGATTCCGCTCGGACAAATTGCAGATCTCGTCATCACGCAGGGGCCGCCGTCGATTGCGGATGAGGCGGGAGCGCTGGCCGGTTTGGTTTCGGTCGCAGTCAGCGGCCGCGATCTCCGCGGCTACGTTGAAGATGCCCAACGCGCGGTCCGAGACCGAGTGACAGTACCCTCCGGCTACCGGCTGGTCTGGGCCGGTCAGTACGAGCATCTGGTGCGGGCTGAAGAGCGGTTAAAGCTGGTTGTCCCCTTCACGATCGGGATCATTCTCTTGCTGCTCTATCTCAACTTCGGTTCGCTGGCGAAATCCCTCATCGTGCTCCTGTCCGTCCCCTTCGCCGCGATCGGGGCCATCTGGTATCTCGACTATCTGGGCTACAACTTGAGCGTGGCGGTCTGGGTGGGCATTATCGCCCTGGCCGGTGTAGCGGCAGAGACCGGCGTGGTCATGCTCGTCTATCTCGACGAGGCCTATGAGCGGCGAGTGCACGAAGGCCGCATGACGACGGCTCAGGACCTGCGCGAGACCATCATAGAAGGAGCCGTCCAGCGGGTGCGGCCGAAGATGATGACGGTCGCCGCGATTATGGGCGGGTTGCTCCCCATTATGTGGACCACCGGCACGGGTGCCGACGTCATGAAGCGAATTGCCGCGCCGATGATCGGCGGCATGGTGAGTTCCACAATCCTCACGCTGCTGGTGATCCCCGTCCTCTATGCCTTGTGGCGTGGACAGTGGTCAAGGCCGGGCATCAGGTGACGATTCTGGTGGATGGGAACACCGTCACGTCAGCGACCAAGAAATTCGGCTTCCTCCGACGACTACTCAGATCGGACAGTACCGCACTCGATCGCGCGGCGCTGCCTGAACATGAGCGGCAAAATCTCTCCGAACAGATGGGCGTGCCGCTAGATCAGATCCCACACACCTACGGCGAGCATTTCGACTTCCTCAAGAACACGCTGGGCGTCGAAATATATGGGAATCAGACCACGATGCTGCTCTATAAGATCGATCCGGCGCGAGTAACACCGGCAGTTACACCTATTCTCTTGTCAAAGATGGTGCAGCTACTCGAGGCGGCGGATCGGAGCGTCGGCTATTGAGAGACAAGCCCCGATCTCGTGTCGCCGACAGACGGTCCAAAGGTCGTCGCATTTGCTCGAAGTAATTGTTAAGTGCCCCCTCGTTTCTTGAAGTATTTCCATACATCAATAGTGTCGAATACCAAGGAGATCGCGATTGAGACCGACAACACAAGCAAGTAGCTCTTGAACGCGGCCTCAGCGGCAGAAATCTGCGTCAATACGTATACGAGCACCGGAATCCAAGGAATGTGGCCTAACCCCAGAATTTCCTCAAACCCAAATCGCGAATAGAGGCCCATCATCAGCATCGCGCTCATCAGGAAACTCGCAAAGATGAGTTGTGCGACCGGTTCATGCCAGAAACCTATACTCGCAACATTGACAATCATCAGGAACAACACCCAGATGGGTATCCATACCGGCTGTCGCACCAATTCAACGAAGAATCTCAACGGATTTCTCAAAGGCATTGTCCCCCTCACACTGATCGAGGCCAGGAGCTGCTGGGTAAGCAAGCGTTACCGTGCTTCGGCCCTCCCCATGGAGGAGGACCGCTCCCGTCTTCACATCAATCAGCGCCGCTTCCAGCGGCGACAGTTGTCCCGCGCCAAACAGACAGCGTGATCTTGTGCACGGACGCCCAGCTGGCTTGATCCCACCAGCCGGGCGTCCGTTGCTCCACCAGACTAGAACGTGATGACCTGATACCCCTGCGACACAAGCTTTTTGAAACTCGGATGTCCGTCATAATCTCCTGCCAGCTTCACGCCGCAGGCGACCACCTGGTCCTTCACGCCGAAGGCCCCCGCACAAAACTCGCACGCGCCTGAGATCCGATCTTTCACCGCAACGTACAGCCCATGCAGCTTGTGATCGGGCTTCTCCAGTTCAGGAATCCACTTGGGCCCGGCGCCGTCGAAAATGAGCTGAACGTCGTCATGACCGTCCTTGAACTCCTTGACGGCTTCCAGCGCGTTCACCACGCGCCCAAGGCTTTCGTGAGTTTCCGTATCGGCCAGAATGATAATTGCGACTTT
>CXWL01103707.1_pt1 | contig 20679 bp, 19 predicted proteins | sample 590931 | NCBI WGS metagenome assembly CXWL01 (sample SAMEA3498368, study PRJEB10139) | groundwater metagenome | biome: water well; material: biofilm material | place: Germany | collected 2015-04-27 | reverse complement strand
GCTTGGAAATGGGTACGGTATACGACGCGCTGGGCACCAAGGTCAGCGTAGTTGAATTTACTGATGGGTTAATTCAAGGTTGCGATCGTGACTTGGTGCGTCCACTGCAGAAACGCATGGAAAAGCGCTTTGAGAAAATCATGCTTTCGACAAAAGTCGCGAAAATGGAAGCCAAGAAAGATGGTATACATGTGGATTTTGAAGGTGAAGCAGCGCCTAAGGAAACGCAAATATATGACCGTGTTTTAGTGTCTATCGGTCGTCGCCCAAATGGCAAAAACATAGGTGCAGAGAACGCAGGCGTAGCGGTAAATGAATGGGGCTTTATCCCTGTGGATAAACAGCAGCGCACCAATGTGCCACATATTTTTGCTATTGGTGATATCGTCGGACAACCCATGCTGGCGCATAAAGCTACACATGAAGGCAAAGTTGCTGCGGAAGTAATTGCTGGTCACAAGGTTGAATTTCAAGCCATCGCGATTCCATCGGTTGCTTACACTGACCCAGAAATAGCCTGGGCTGGCATCACTGAAATTGAAGCGAAGGCCAAAGGTATTGAAATTGAAAAAGCCAGCTTCCCATGGGCGGCTAGTGGTCGTGCAATATCAGTGGCGCGTACAGAGGGTGCTACCAAGTTAATATTTGACAAGACTACGCATCGTATAATCGGCGCAGGCATTGTCGGCGTTAATGCGGGTGAGTTGTTGGCAGAGGCAGTGCTGGCTATTGAGATGGGTGCAGATGCCCATGATTTAGGACTTACCATCCATGCACATCCAACCTTGTCTGAAACAGTTTGCTTCGCAGCTGAGATGAAAGAAGGTACGATAACCGATTTGTACATCAAGAAAAGATAGTAACTTACCAAATACCTACCACCAAGCAGGAGGCAAAATGCAGGCTATTGAAAATCTTAGTCGTATTGAAAAATTGCGTATGATGGAAGCGTTGTGGGATGATTTATCTCACGATGCGGCTGCGCTTACTTCTCCCGCATGGCATGGCGAGGCGTTGAGGAATACTGAAATTTTCCTTGCGTCTGGTCAAACTGAATTTGTTGACTGGGATGTGGCCAAACAGCACTTGCGTGACCGCAAGGCATGAATATTAGAGTTCTGGGTGTTGCGATTCAAGATATTGAATTGGGACAAAACTTTTATGAGCAACAACAGTAAGGCCTTGGTATTTATTTTCTTGATTCTCTTTTTTCTGACATTGATTCACTGCTACTTTATGCGGGTGTACATCCGCAGTTTTTTGGGTACTATCGCGCACTATCCAAGCGTTTCTCCTACGCGATTTATTACAAATTAAATGTGAGGTTATTGAAGTCTGGCGTGTACTCGATTGTCGTCAAAAATCCTCACAAATAGCAAGCCTCTTAAAGAAAATCTAATGACAACTGAATTTCTTGCCGACCTGAAATTACTTTTACCATCTGATCGGGTTTACACTGACCCTGTTGATTGTTACGCGTATGCTTATGATAACTCGCGTATTTTTCATGCACCTATCGCGGTAGTTTTTCCACTCAATATTGAGGAAGTACAAAAAGTTATCCAGCTTTGTAATGTGCATAAAGTGCCTGTAGTGCCCCGCGGACGTGGAACGGGTACAGCTGGTGGTAGTGTGCCAGAAGCAGGTGGCGTGGCGCTGTCATTAGAACGCATGAACAAAATCATCAGCGTTGATCCGGATAACCGTATGGCGATTATAGAGCCTGGCGTTTTGAATCAAGAATTGCAAGACGCCATTAAAAGTGTAGGTTTCTTTTGGCCGCCAGACCCCTCTAGCGCGGCTTATTGTAGCGTTGGCGGTAACCTCGCTACTTGCGCCGCAGGGCCACACGCGGTGAAGTACGGTGTTGCTCGTGACCATGTGCTTGGCTTAAAAGCGGTGACGGGCAATGGCGATATTATCAAAACAGGTTGCTATACCAGCAAAGGTGTAGTTGGTTACGATTTAACCAGATTGTTAGTAGGCTCAGAAGGCACGCTGGCGGTGATTGTGGAGGCCACGCTCAAGCTCACGCCGCTACCTAAATATACTGGCGGCTTAACTGCAGAGTTTGCGGATACTGCCAGTTGTGCACGCGCGATTGCTGCCATTATGGCGCAGCCTTACATACCGAGTGCATTGGAATTTTTGGATAATGGTGCGTTAAATCTAATCCGTGGCCGTCACAAAAACCTGCTGCCAGAAAATGCTCGTGCTTATTTGATGATAGAAGTAGATGGTTCCCAGCAAGAGATTATTGAAGCCACAGAGGCCATTTTACAGGCTTGCCAAGTCGATGGCTTAATTGAGGCAAAACCTGCGACAGACACCAAAGCGCTGTGGGCGGCACGTAAAGCGCTATCGCCCTTACTTAAAGATATTGCGCCGAAAAAAATCAACGAAGACATTGCCGTGCCTGTTTCTCACTTGCCAGAACTGTTGACGGGGTTAGAGAAGTTGGCGGCTCATTATCAAATTTCAAATGTAAATTTTGGCCATGCTGGCAATGGCAACATCCATGTGAATTTATTGGTCAACCCAGACAATACGGATGAGATGAAACGCGCTTATGAGTGCCTGGATGAGGTTTTTAGCTTGGTGTTGTCATTGCAAGGCACGCTATCTGGCGAGCATGGCGTGGGCATGGCAAAGCGTCCGTTTATCTCGCGCGAGATTGATGAAACTACAATCAATTTGATGAAAGCCGTTAAGCTTACTTTTGATCCCAATAATATATTGAATCCAGGTAAGTTATTCCCTTAAGCTTTCAAAGCTATTTAGTTACAGGTAACTTCTTTTAAATCTGCTTCTGGAAAATCAGGCTTTAATTTTTTGAGTGCAGTTACATCTGCTTCTGCAAGGTTGTTAAATAACAGGATGAAATGGCCTTTACCTTGGTTACGCAAAGTTTTCACAACATCTTTCACGCCTTTGACTTTAAGCTCGCTCAGCAATTTCAGGGCTAATTGTTCATCTTCAAAAACACCAAATGAAATTGCATTTTTCCATTTTGGTTCCTGCACCACAAATAGATCCTCAACCCCTAACGCTTTCAATTCGGCGGCCTTTTCTTGTGCTTCTTGTACTGTTTTAAGTGGAGGCGTGTAAATCCAAAAGCGTTTAGCCTGTAGCGAGGTTTGTTCTTTTACAGTGGCCTGTAACGACAGTTTAGCTACTGCACTTTGCGCACCAGCAATGCTGGGTACTGAAAAGATGCCCCATTCAAAACAAGATGTTACAGAAGCAGATGTTGACGAGGGGGCGGGCAAGCCGGCTACTTTTTTTGGCAAGGCATCTATTTGTTTTTGTGACAACACACTAATTTTTTCAGCGTTTAATTCAACCCACTTGATTTGTGGTGTACCAGGCAAAATGTGGTCTAAGTTAAAGTAGACTAATAAGCCCAGATTAATGAGTAGTAATAACCAAACCAGCTTTTTCATTGTGGACCATTTTGCATAAAATTCTCTAGTAAATACAAGCCTTGTAAAACCAAATTATCAACGATTAACGCTTGTTTTGTCACGTCACTCATCAAATTATCTTTAATCACCTTCGCATTGCCGCCACCAATTACAATATAGGGAGCTTGCTTGCACTGCAGATTTAGTTCGTGCGCCATCAGAGTAATCGCACCTAAAATTGCATGGAGTGTGCCGGCATATATCGCATCTGTTGTGTTTTTAGCAAAAAGTTCTGTATGTGTTTGTGGTGCAGGGCTTGATTCTAAGGTTAGTTTAGGCAGTTGTGCGGTTGCATGGCCTAAGCTCTGTTGCATTAAATTGAGGCCAGGCAAAATCATTCCGCCAATAAATTCGGCTTGGTTTTTAGTATTCCCGGCTTGATTATGTTGAGGCTGAGTACTCAATGCGTCTATGGTGACCGCTGTACCGGCATTGACGACCACGCAAGGCGCCTGCTTAATATGCCATGCTGCAATGAGCGCCGCCCAACGATCACAGCCAAGGGTCGCAGGTTGATCATAGCGATTGATGACACCACAGGCATTAGATTGAGCGCTTATCCAATTAATGTGGGCATTTTTAGGCAATAAGCTTTGAAGTTGCGCTTGAACCTGATTGCCAGCGACATTTGAAATTACAACATGAGCAGCATCGGGTAACTTCGCAGTTGCCAGTGCTGTGTTAAGGCATGCATCACTCTCAAGCATGGTGCCAACTGTATTAAATAAGCCCCATTTAATACGGGTATTCCCCGCATCAATCGCTAATATATTTCTTGTACTTAATTTAGTTGCCATCATTCAGAAGCCCGTAAACTAATTTCGCCGGATGAAAAGCGTTGTTCACCTAATGCTGTTCTTACTAACAAAATGCCATCTTCCGCTACATCAACCACTGTGCCAATTGTTTCACGGCCATCTGGATGCAACATTTTTACAGGTTTTTGGTGATATGCATGATGTTTGATCCACTCATCTCGTATGCGAGTAAAACCGTGTTGCTCAAAGGTGCTGAGTACTTCAGTCAAGTGTTTGAGCAAAATACCAAGCAACTCGTTTGGGTTGATTAACTGAGTGGCAACGCTCGCTAAATCAATTGCGGGCTGGTCAATTTGTTGTTTGATGCTTGCGGGTAGATTCAAGTTAACGCCCACGCCAATCACTGCTGCACTTGGGCCTTCCATGTCGCCTTGCAGCTCAATCAAAATGCCCGCTAATTTTTCTCGACCTACTAGTACATCATTCGGCCATTTTAGTTGTGCTTGGGGTATGCCTAAACTATGTAAGGCGCGGATCAGCGCAACGCCTACAGTTAAACTTAAGCCCGATAATGCAGACGCACCACATTGAAAACGCCACAGCAACGAGAAAGTTAAACTCGCCCCCAGGCCTGCTTGCCAGTTGCGACCACGCCTGCCGCGGCCTTTGGTTTGTAAATTGGCAACCACACAGCTTGCATGAGCTTGTCCGGTACTTAATTTTTTCATTAAATAAGTATTGGTAGATTCTAAATGATCATGCACTTCTAACTTAAACCATGCGCGCTGCTCACCAATCGCGCTCAAAATGGCTTGCTCATCTAACAAAGTGATTGGTTGAGGTAGTTTGTAGCCGCGACCTCGCACTGAAAAAATCTCAATACCTAGTGTTTCTGCGTGTTGCAGCGCGTTCCAAACGGTGGCTCGCGAGACTTTTAATTGCTTTGCAATCGCCTCGCCAGAATGGAACTTGCCATCTGTAAGCAGTCTTAAAATAGGAAAAGTGAGTGTGTTCATTGCAGTAAGAAGTTTAGCACAGCACTATATAATCGAATCATGAACAATCAAATCGTAGTCAATCGCAGCTTTAAACGTTGTGCAGAGGTCTTTTAGCCTCAACCGTGTAAAATAACAATTATTATTTAACTTAAATACTCTATAAATCATGTCATCAGAAAAAACACCCATTCCATTAGGCTCTAATTTCATTCGGGCGATTGTCGAAAAAGATATTGAACAGGGCGTATACAAAACGCGCAAATGGGCAGGTAGTCCAGGCGATGCTGCACATCAAGTTGCTGGCCAGCCTGATACTGCTAAAATTCGCACACGCTTTCCGCCTGAGCCCAATGGATATTTGCATATTGGTCACGCTAAAAGCATATTCCTGAACTTTGGTTTAGCACGTGACTACGCCGGGGTTTGTCATTTGCGTTTTGATGACACCAACCCTGAGAAGGAAAGCCAGGAATACGTTGACAGTATTACTGACGCAGTGCAGTGGCTGGGTTTTAGCTGGGAAAGCAACAAAGAGTCTAACTTGTACTTTGCCAGTAATTATTTTGACTTTATGTACCGTGCAGCCGAGAGCTTGATTGAAAACAGTCATGCTTATGTGGATAGCCAAACCGCTGAAGAAATGCGCACTACGCGCGGCACGCTGACGGAGGCTGGTAAAAACTCGCCTTGGCGTAATCGTACTGTGGCCGAAAACCTTACCCTATTCCGTGAGATGCGTGATGGCAAACATGCTGACGGCAGCCTGATTCTACGTGCCAAAATCGACATGGCATCGCCAAATATCAATCTGCGCGACCCTGCGATTTATCGCATTAAACGTGCGCATCACCATAATACGGGCGATAAATGGTGCATCTACCCCATGTACACCTTTGCGCACCCGATTGAAGATGCGCTGGAACAAATTACCCATTCAATTTGCACACTGGAATTTGAAGACCAGCGTCCGTTCTATGATTGGCTATTGGAAAAACTGGCAGAAGCTGGATTGTTAGCGCATCCACTTCCAAAACAGTACGAATTTGCGCGCTTAAACTTAACTTATGTAGTGTTATCTAAACGTAAACTGATTGATTTGGTAGAAGGTAAACATGTGCACGGTTGGGATGACCCGCGTTTGCCTACGCTGGCAGGTGCACGCCGCCGTGGCTATACGCAAGAAGGCTTTAGAATGTTTACAGACCGGATTGGCGTCTCTAAAGCCGATTCATGGATTGAATACACGATTCTCGAAGATTGCATGCGCGAAGTGCTGAACGAAGCCGCAGAGCGCCGCATTGCCGTGCTAGACCCGATTAAACTAGTGATTGATAACTATCCTGAAAATGGCGTCGAAGATTGCTTTGCACCTAATCATCCGCAAAAACCAGAGCTAGGCAAACGTGTAGTGCCATTAACCCGCGAGGTGTGGATCGAGCGCGAAGATTTTGAAGAAACACCGCCTAAAGGTTATTTCCGCCTGATGCCAGATGGCATGGTGCGTTTGCGCTATGGTTACGTGGTGAAATGTACAAGCTTTGAAAAAGATGCCGCCGGTAAAGTCACCGTGGTGCATTGTGAATATCTACCAGACACCAAATCAGGCACACCGGGCGCAGATGCAATCAAGGTGAAAGGAAATATCCATTGGGTTTCCGTACAACATGCCTGCGCGGCAGAAGTGCGCTTGTACGATAGACTGTTTAAAGAAGCGCACCCAGGCGAGGCTGATCGTGATTACCTAAACGACATTAACCCGAACTCCGTAAAAGTGATTACCGCACAACTAGAGCCAAGCCTGAGAGATGCCAAAGCTGAAGACAGATTTCAGTTTGAGCGCCACGGTTATTTTGTGGCAGACAAGAAAGATAGTACAGCTGGCAAGCCAGTGTTTAATCGCACAGTGACTTTACGGGATGCTTGGCAGAAGTAATTTATCAGATAACTGATGGCTAGCTCAGCTACAAATAATATTCTAAGGAGTCATTATGCGCATCGCTAACAATACCGCCGAACTCATCGGCAACACACCACTCGTTAGGCTTAACCGCATTGCGGCGGGTGTAGATGCCATCATCGCCTGCAAGCTGGAATATTTTAACCCGGCGCATAGCGTGAAAGACCGCATTGCGGTCTCAATTATTGATGCGCTTACCGCGGCTGGGCGTATTAAGCCAGATACCATTATTTTAGAGGCGACTAGCGGCAACACGGGCATTGGGTTAGCGATGGTGTGCGCGGCGCGCGGCATTAAATGCGCATTTGTTATGCCAGAAACCATGAGCCGCGAACGTCGGTTACTGCTCAAGGCTTATGGCGCTGAGCTGATTTTAACCCCAGGGCCAGACGGCATGCCGGGTGCGATTAAAAAAACGGAAGAAATGGCAGCGGCTGATGCGCGTTATGTGATTGCGCAGCAGTTTGATAACCCAGCCAACCCGGAGATACACCGCACAACCACGGCAGAAGAAATCTGGCGCGATACCGACGGGAAAGTGGATATTTTTGTCTCTGGCGTTGGTACAGGCGGCACAATTACCGGCGTGGGCGAAGTGCTGAAAGCGCGTAACCCGAAAATTCAAATTATTGCGGTTGAGCCGGATGCCAGCCCAATACTATCAGGCGGCGTACGCGGCCCGCACCCGTTGCAGGGCATTGGTGCGGGGTTTATTCCTTCCATCCTCAATACCAAAATCTATGATGAAGTTATCCGTGTAAAAAACGACGATGCCATGAACATTGCGCGCCGCATGGCAACGGAGGACGGCTTGCTGGTGGGCATATCATCTGGCGCTGCAACTTGGGCCGCGATGGAGGTGGCTAAGCGGCCAGAGAACAAGGGCAAACTCATTGTGGTAATTATTCCATCCTTTGGTGAGCGTTATCTTTCAACCGTGTTGTATAGCCACCTTGAAGTATGATGTACCTATGAAAAAACCTCGCATACATAGACAGCAACACATTTATAATTAGCTATGTTTTATATCAACCTTTTCACAGCGCTTAAAACACATGAGATTAACTACCTCTTGGTTGGCGGCTTAGCCATGAACCTGCATGGCGTGCCGCGCATGACGATGGATGTGGACTTAGTGATTGCCTTAGATTCTGGCAATATTGCCAAGTTGGCAAATCTCGCAAAAGAACTTGGGCTTTACCCTAATGTACCGGTAAACCTGGAAGACCTTGCGGACGCTGATAAGCGAGAAGCACTATTTGCAGAAAAACACTTGATTGCTTTGTCGCTGATCAGCAATACACCTATCATACCAACGGTGGATATTGTGATTCACCATCCGCTTAATTTTCAGAAAGCTTTTACAAGAGCAGTACGGCGAGATATATCTGGAACGCCAGTGATGTTGGCTTCTATTGAAGATATGATTGCCATGAAAAAAGCAGCGGGACGTGCGCAAGATTTGTCGGATATTACACACTTAGAGCGTTTTTTACATGGCCATAATTAACGAACAAGTTCAACCAAACGGCTTTAGCTATTATGTGACCGATGAACAGTTGGCTGCGTTTGCCAAACTATCATTATTAGAGCGCTTGCAATGGGTGGAAGAATCAAGATTATTTACCCTGATGGCACAAACACCTGAAACTAAAGCGCGACATGAGTTTCTACGTAAGGGTGCACAACAGTAAAAACTTAAAAGATTCAACAGTAAAAACTTAAAAAATCATTCATACAAATTCTATGCGGCGCATTCTCATTATCCTTGTATTTATCGCTGGCATTGGCGCTGCATTCTGGTGGTTTAATCGCCCGCAGCCAGTTACCGTGGCACTAGTTGAAGTCGCGAGTGGCAAGGTTGAATCCAGTGTGGCGAACACGCGCGCTGGCAGCGTAGAAGCTTGTCAGCGCACACGGCTATCACCTATCAGCGGTGGGCGTATTGCTTATCTTGGCGTTAAAAAAGGCGATCACGTTAAAAAGGGGCAGGTATTGCTTCGGTTATGGAATGACGACCAGCAGGCGCAAAGTAATCTGGCGCAAGCTCAGGTGGCTAGCAGCCGCAAGCGGATAGGCGAAGTGTGCGCTATGGCTGACAACGCTGAACGTGAGGCCGCACGCATGGCCAAGTTGCGAGCACGCGGCTTTATTTCAGAAGGTGGCGAGGAGAAGGCGCGCTATGAGTCTCAATCGCGACGTGCTGCCTGTGAAGCTGCACGTGCGGACGTCGCCCAAGCGCAGGCGCGCGTAAAGGTCACAAAAGTAGAGCAAGACCGCACAGTGTTGGTAGCGCCGTTTGACGGCATAGTGGCTGATATCGTTGGTGAGTTGGGCGAATACACGACACCATCGCCACCCGGTGTGGCGACACCGCCAGCCATTGACCTGATTGACGATTCCTGCCTTTATATCGAGGCCCCTATGGATGAAGTGGATGCGCCGAAAATACATGTTGGTCAGTCTGCCCGTGTTTCTTTGGATGCGCTACCTGGCAAGCCGCTGGCTGGTCATGTAAAACGTGTTGCGCCTTATGTGGTTGCGGTAGAAAAACAGGCGCGTACCGTAGATGTTGAAGTTTCGCTGGATAACATCGACGACAGTAAACAATTATTGGTAGGTTATAGTGCAGATGTGGAAATCGTGCTGGATAGCCATGATAAGGTGTTGCGTGTGCCTACATCCACCCTGCTGGAAGGCAACAAGGTGCTGCTTTACCAGCCAGACACAAAAAAACTGGAGGAGCGCGCAATCAAGGTTGGTATTACCAACTGGGAATATACCGAAGTATTGGATGGGTTAAAACAGGGAGACCGCGTTGTGGCTTCGCTTGAGCGCGAAGGCGTGAAGGCGGGCGTTGTTGTTACACCTGAAGCAACAACAAAATAACCTTGTATGCCAAACGTGGAAAATCAAAACACCGAAAATACAAGTACTGAAAACCTGATCGCTCTTAATGGCATAGATCGTACATTCACCCTCGGTGACAGCAAAGTACATGCCTTGCGCAACGTCAATTTGAATATCGCACGTGGCGAATATATCGCCGTAATGGGGCCATCTGGTTCCGGAAAATCTACGCTGCTTAACTTAATCGGATTGCTTGACCGTCCAGATGCCGGTACCTATCAACTGGAAGGCCGTGACGTTACTACGCTCAACCCGGATGAGCAGGCTAAGGTGCGTAGCGAACGCATCGGCTTTATATTCCAGAGTTTTCATTTAGTGTCACGTCTTACAGCTGCCGCTAATATCGAGTTGCCCCTCACTCTGGCGGGCATCCCTGCCGCTGAACGCGCCAAACGTGTGTCGCAGGCACTCAAGGAATATGGCCTGACGGATAGGGCGCAGCATCGCCCCAATGAACTTTCTGGCGGACAACGCCAACGCGTTGCCATTGCCCGCGCCACAGTACAGCGCCCGGCCGTGCTGCTGGCGGATGAGCCTACTGGCAATCTTGACCGCGTTACCGGGGAAGAGGTAGTGCGACTGCTGGAGGTTCTGAATGACCAAGGCATGACGCTTATTGTGGTGACTCACGACCATGCACTCGGTGCGCGTGCGCGACGGCAGATCAGAATGGAAGACGGCAGCGTTGTGAGTGACATCACAAGCACTTCCAATAAAGCCACCTAAGCACATGAAAATCACCGACACATTACGCTACGCTAGTAATGCTGCTACCGGAACACCCTTGCGCACGGGTTTGCTCATGTTGGCGATGTCGATCGGCGTTGCAGCAGTTGTTATGCTGACAGCATTAGGCGACGGGGCGCGCCGTTATGTAGTGGGTGAGTTTTCTGCAATCGGCAGTAATCTGGTCATTGTATTACCAGGCCGGTCCGAAACGCGTGGATTCAACCCTGCTAATCTCATTACCAGCACACCGCGAGATTTAACTGTAGATGATGCTAACGCCTTGCTTAGGTTGCCGCAGGTAGAGCGCATTGCACCTATTCTGATTGCTACAACAGAAATCAACGCCGCAGGTAAATTGCGTGAGGCCATGCTGCTTGGGACTAATGATGATTTTATCCGAGTTCGCCAACTGAAATTAGGACTTGGGCGCTTTCTTTCTAAGGATGAAGTAGGTCACGGCTCAGCAGAGGTAGTGCTTGGTGCGGTCATCCGTCGTGAAATTTTTGGTGCAGAAAACCCGCTGGGTAAAACCGTGCGCATTGGCGACAGGAGGCTACGTGTAGTTGGTGTGCTTAGTGAAGGTGGGCGTGGTATGGGTATGACGACCGATGAGTTGGTCATTGTGCCAGTGGCTACCGCGCAGGCCATGCTCAACACCAATACCTTGTTTCGCATCTTGGTTGAAGCGCGTGGCCGAGAGCAGATTGGTGAAGTCAAGGCACGCGTCCTGAAGATGATTACCCAACGCCACGAAGGAGAGGAAGACATCACTGTTATTACACAAGACGCTGTGCTAAAAACCTTCGACAAGATTCTAAATGTACTGACGCTTGGTGTTGCCGGCATTGCTGCAATCAGTCTCGCTGTAGCAGGCATTCTCGTCATGAATGTCATGTTGGTTTCAGTGACTCAACGTACTGCCGAAATTGGGTTACTTAAAGCGTTGGGTGCCACTTCTGCGGTCGTGCGTCAGTTATTCATGGTGGAAGCTGTTTTGTTATCACTCACAGGTGGTTTACTAGGCACGGGGCTAGGTTATCTGGGGGCAGCTTTACTGCGCCATTTTTATCCAACTTTTCCTGCCTACCCGCCACTGTGGGCAGTACTGGCTGGCTTGGGCACTGCGCTTGTCTCGGGCCTGGTTTTTGGGGTCATGCCCGCGCGTCGCGCAGCGCAACTTGACCCAATACAGGCATTATCGAAACGATAGTTATGTTGTTAGCTGACTCTACCCGGTTCGCCCTGCAAGCAATTACATCACATCGTATGCGTAGCTTTCTTACGCTGCTTGGTATTGCTGTAGGTATTGCAGCGGTAATCTTGCTTACTTCTATCGGTGAAGGCGTGCATCACTTTGTGTTGGAAGAGTTCACGCAATTTGGCACCAATGTCATCGGCATTTCCCCTGGCAAGGTGAAAACCGGTGGGCAATCACCTACGGGCATTCCAACAACAGCGCGCCTGCTGACGATGGAAGATGCTGAGTCGCTCAAGCAATTGCCGCATGTGACTGGCTCCACACCAACAGTATGGGGAAACTCCGAAGTAGAAAGTAATGGCCGTCTGCGACGCACCACTGTTTACGGCGTGGATGCAGATTTCACCCGTGTATTCAGCTCCACAGTGCGTATAGGCAGCTTTCTGCCACGTGAAGGTGTAGGTAGCCCGCGTGCCTTTGTAGTGCTCGGCTCCAAACTACGCAATGAGCTATTTGGTACAGCTAATCCTTTAGGCGCACGTGTTCGCATCGGCGGGCTGCATTTTCGTGTAATTGGCGTCATGGCACCCAAAGGTCAGTTTCTGGGTATAGATCTGGACGACACCGCGTTTATTCCCGCTGAACGTGCGCTGGAACTCTACAACCGCGAAGGGCTGATGGAAATCCATGTCATTTATACTGAAGGCGCATCGTCAGCTACGGTAGCGGCAGCAGTCAAAAATCGGCTCAAACTGCGTCATGGCCATGAAGACTTTACTATTACCACTCAGGAAGATATGTTAAAGACACTTTCCAATATTCTCAATATTCTGACCATGGCGGTGGGCGCACTAGGCGGCATTTCGCTGCTGGTAGGTGGGGTGGGCATCATCACTATCATGACCATTTCGGTGACAGAACGTACCAACGAAATCGGTCTGTTAGTTGCATTGGGCGCACGCCATCGCACTATTTTGAACCTGTTTTTGAGTGAATCCGTCATGCTTGCCGCACTGGGTGGCATATTGGGGCTGTTGCTGGGAATAGGGCTGGCACAGCTCCTGCGACTGGCATTGCCTACATTGCCGGTACACACGCCATGGAGTTTTGCACTTGGTGCATTAGCGATGTCTGCAATGATTGGCTTGCTTGCAGGCGTGCTACCTGCCAGAAATGCCTCTCGCTTAGACCCGATTGATGCATTACGGGCAGAATAAGTTATTATATTAGCCATGCGTAAACATAAAAAACATCGCTTCAAAAAAATCGGTATGCCACCTGGTTCGCTAGTGCATATCGGTGAAATCAAGCTAGACAAAGCAACGGTTAGCCTGATTGAATATGAGGCTACCGACATCAGTGAGCGCACGCTAACTTTGGATGAACTTGCTGCACTCAAGCTTGATGACTATAAAAATTCAGATAAAAAACTTTGGCTGAATATTCATGGTGTGCATGATGCGGAGCTCATTAAGCAAATTGGTGATTTATTCCATTTACACCCGCTAGTGCAGGAAGATATTCTCAATACCGAGCAGCGCCCCAAAATAGATGAATATGATGATTACGTGTTTTTAGAAGTGCGTAGTTTTTATTATCATAAAGACAGCATGTCGGTAAGTTCTGAGCAAATTAGTCTGGTGTTAGGGCGCAATTTCTTACTGACGTTTCAAGAGCGTTCAACAGGTATTTTTGACCCCGTACGCGAGCGATTACGCGCCAGCCGCGCCCATATTCGCGAGCTGGGGGTCGATTATCTGGCATATTCGTTACTGGACAGCGTGGTAGATCGGTATTTTAAGGTACTTGAAGACGTGGGTGACGCCAGTGAATTGCTTGAAGAGGTGCTTTTACATAAACCGACTAATATGGAGTTGCATAGCATTCATCAACTGAAGCATGTGAGCATTGAGCTGCGCCGCGCCGTGTGGCCGTTACGTGAAGTGATTAACAATTTAACGCGCAATGAAAACGACTTTTTCAAGCCTGCAACCATGCCTTATTTGCGCGATGTGTATGATCACACCGTTAATTTCATTGAATCGCTTGAATCCATACGCGACTCTTTAAGTAGCATGATGGATATTTACATGGCGAGCGTGAGCAACCGTGTGAACCTGGAAGTACGCGCACTGACGGTAGTTGCCATGTTGTTTATGCCAGCCACGCTGATTGCAGGTATTTTTGGCATGAACTTTGAAAGCATGCCATGGTTAAAAAATGTTAATGGTTTTTGGTGGGCAATGGGCTTAATGGCAGGCATTGCGCTCATTATGGTACTGATTTTTTGGCGCAGGCAGTGGCTAAGCAGTAAGACTTAACCATATAAGCCGCTGGATACCGACTTTCGTCGGTATGACAAACCCTATATTATTGAGTCCGTCATACCGACGGTTGCTATGGATGTAATAGCGGATGCTCTCATTTAATCAACCCCGCATACTTCGCACGTATCTTCGCCGCCTTAGGTGCTGCCACCGCCAGGCAATAAGGCTGGTCAGGGTTGTTTGCAAAGTAATACTGATGATAGTCTTCAGCCGGATAAAAAGTATCCGCGCCTTTAATTTGCGTGACAATCGGTGCGTTAAATATAAAAGCTTCATTGAATTCAGCAATCATTTTTTCAACAGCATCATATTGCATCGCATTTTGGCAAAATACGGCTGAGCGATATTGTGTGCCTATGTCATTGCCTTGGCGATTGAGCGTAGTAGGGTCGTGCGATACCAAAAATATTTCCAGTAGCGTTTCAAAGCTTACCTGGTCGGCATCAAAAGTAATTTGTATGGCCTCGGCGTGGCCAGTGTCGCCATTACATATAGTTTTATAAGTGGGGCTTGCAGTATGGCCGCCAATATAGCCAGACACCACTTTACGCACGCCTTTTAGTTGGCTAAACACAGGTTCGGTACACCAGAAGCAACCGCCCGCGAAAATGGCAATTTGTTCGTTATTCATCATAGCACCCTTAAATTTTTACCTTAAAATACTGTCTTAAAGTCTGCAAATTAACCTTACAACACTTAGTCAACGTTTTACTTAAAACATTACAGCCAATTAAACATTTCTAGCTATGACCATAAATGCGCTTTATGTCGATTTTAACTCTTACTTTGCTTCGGTAGAGCAACAGTTGTGCCCTGAGCTGCGCGGCAAACCAATAGGCGTGCTGGCAGTGATGGCGGAAACCACTTGCTGTATCGCTGCTAGTTATGAGGCTAAGGCATTTGGTATCAAAACAGGCACAGGTGTGCGCGATGCACGCAAGTTATGCCCTGATATTATCTTTGTAGAAGCGAGACCACCCATTTATGTGGCGTTTCACCATCAATTAATCGAGGTTGTAGAAAGCTGCACGCATGTGGAAAAAGTGCTGTCGATTGACGAAATGGTATGCAAACTCACAGGCAGTCAGCAGGTTCCTGAAAATGCATTGAAGCTTGCTGCAAAAATCAAACGTGCGATTAAAAAGAACATGGGCGATTACATGCGCTGTTCAATTGGCATTGCGCCCAATACATTTTTGGCTAAAACAGCGTCTAACATGCAAAAGCCGGATGGTTGTGTGGTGATTGAGCAGCATGAACTGCCAGAGCGGCTATATGGGTTGCGGTTGCGAGACTTAAATGGCATCGGCAAACAAATGGAAGCGCGACTGAATCGCTACAAAATCACTACGGTTGAGCAATTATATGCGGTGAATCGTCAGCAGCTGCAAACCGCGTGGGGCAGTGTAGAGGGTGAGCGCATGTACGATAAGCTGCGCGGTCTAGAACCCTATTACGTTAAAAATGCGCGTAGTAGCCTTGGTCATTCGCACGTGTTGCCGCCAGAGCAGCGTAACACGGTTGGCGCCAAGGCGGTGTTGCATCGCCTATTGCAAAAAGCCTGCATGCGGATGCGTAGTTATGGGTTACTTACGTCAAAAATTAGCATTAAAGTAAAGTTTAGAGACCATTTTGAATATAAAGTCGTGCCAAGTTGGAGTATAGAAAGCACCGTTTCGCCGACTGATAACACCTTGCGGTTGATTGATGCGCTTGAAACTTTTTGGCAACATTATCCGAAAACCAACCACGAGCCTTTTGCGGTAGGTGTGTCTTTTTCAGGTTTGGTGACAGTAGATGAAGTAGCGCATGACTTGTTTCAAATAGAACCGCTTGAAAATGAGACCAAGCTCAACAAGGCGCTAGATACGCTGAATTTGAAATTTGGCAAAAATACCATTTATTTTGGCGGCGCGCATGAAGCGTTGAAGGATGCGCCAATGCGCATTGCTTTTAATCACATTCCAGATTTGGTGGTGGAGGGTGATGGCGATGCGTAATTTGGATGTGCTGAATTTGAGGTGCAGGGTTACCCAGAGCCAGCGACCCTGCCTCTTTTAGTACTTTTCCTTGCTAGTATTGCGCTCTGGCACATGCTTCAGCCACTTTATTTACAGGTCTACTTGTTGTCTCATTGCTTGAAACAGGTTCAACTACCTTGGTTTTAATTGTGCAGTCTATGCATTTACCTTTGGCTTCATCGTAGCCTTTAATTGCCTCTAAGCCTTTTACGTGGGTCATAATCGTTCCATCTAAAACTGCCTCGCCCATGCTTGCTCCCGTAATGTCAGCTCCAGTTAAATCAGCTTTACTAAAATCCGCGCGGAATAAATCAGTGTTACGCAAGTTAGCATTTCGGAAATCAGCAAACCTGAAATTACTGCGATTGATGTCTGCGCCTTCAAAATTGGTATTGGCAAATTTACCGCCAATCGCATCAAAACGCATCGCACCCATCGGTTGGTTGCCAATATCTAAACCAAAGCGACCCCTTTTAACAATGGCATTGCTCATATCTACGTTGCCAAGCGTGCCTATCATGCGGGCGTTGGTAAGGTTAGCACCCTGGAAGTTGGTTTTATCAAAAATTGCTTGAAAGATAGTCGCATCGGTCAAATCGGCGCTGCTTAAATCAGCATTTTCAAGCCGTGCCAGGTTTAAATAAGCACCTTGTAAATTCGCACCTATCAATTTTGCACCCATCAGCTCTGCACCAAAAAAACTCACGTTTTTCATATTACAGTGGCTTAAATCCATGCCATTAAAGACTAAATAACCTGCGTCTTTGTTGCTTAAATCACAGGTTTTGCTGCTGATTTGTTTTAAAGCATCCGCTTGGCTAATTTTTGCGCGCTCAGGCTCGGCATTTTTTGCATAAAACGCAGCAGCCTTGGTAATTATAGTGTCGGGGTCACGTAAAAACGCCTCGCGAGAAGCTTTGCTGCCAAAACAATAGGTTTTGCCTTTGTACAATTCATTAATCTCGCACTTGGTTTTAATCATCGTGCCATCCGATAAGCCTGTGGTGCAGTGATCGCCAAACTCTCCAGCAAAAGCGAAGCTGGTAAAAGTTAAACCAATTACCAGGATTAATTGCTTAATTATATTCATGATAGTTCTCCAAAGTTCTGTTTTATGGTTGAGCAGTTAGATGCATTATTCGCGCTAACCAATAAATACTTTGTAACTCATGTCACATAGTCAGAAATACATACCGATTGGAAAGCTTTAGGCTGATTAAGTTTCCCTCATGAAAATCATTAGTTACAAATTGGTAACAATTGTTAGGTATGCCGAATTGAAAATTGCCGCGTTGAGTGATCATCTGCAAAATAAACAGCAGAGATTGAAAATTAAAAATCAATTGATCGCGCTAATATTTGGCGTAACCAAGTTCTGGGATATTTGTCCGGAGCCTAAATTGTAGAAGCTTAATTCTACGAAAATATGGAGAAATAAAATGAGTAACCTTAAATTGAACATAGCGAAAAATATGAGAGTAAAGATGTTAGTGCCAGCGTTATTGACAGCAGTATTTGCCGTGCCGGCTATGGCGAATGATCAATATACCGATACCGCCCGTGTGCTGTCAGTGACACCACAAACCGAGCGTGTGAATGTACCGCGCCAAGAATGCCGTACAGAATATCAGCAACAAAGTTATAGCAATGGTGGCGATCATTCAATTGCAGGCGCAGTCATTGGCGGTATTGCCGGTGGTTTGCTTGGTAACACCATAGGCCGTGGTAATGGCCGTGTCGCCGCCGCCGCAGTAGGTGCTGGTGTGGGAGCAATAGCGGGGGATCGTATTGGTAACAATCATTATAATAATGCAGTCACAACGCGATCTGTTCCTGTGCAAAGTTGTTACCAGGTTGATAACTGGCAAACAGTGAATGCGGGTTATTTGGTGACGTATGAATATAACGGCAGAACTTATTCTACTGTGACTGATAACCACCCTGGTAGGTATATTGATGTGAATGTAGCCGTGTCGGAGGGCAATCGTTCAGTATCACAAATTAGTTATATTGAACCGAATCGCCATAACGATTCTGGATGGAATAGGGGGCGTGGACATCATGACCATGGTAAGCATCGTGGTTGGGACAAGCATGATAGAGGCGGTCGTTATTATTAGTTGACAGGGTTACGATTGTTATAAATCCAGCAAATCTTAACCCTAGTCAGACTTAAACCTGGCAACTGTAAAAAGTTGCCAGGTTTTTTATTTCTTAAAAACGCGCATGCAGTCAAGCTTGCAAGTAAAATCAATCCTCTAGATTTTTAGATAAGCATATAGCGTGAAACTTACAGTAGATTGCGAATTAAATAGCCAAACATTGCCATTGCAAAATAATAGTTTTTTAGCGCAACTGTTAGCTAAAGCTAAAGTAACGCAGATAGAAATGTCGTTAGAAGCTTTAATTTGCGAGCAATATGGCTTGCAAGCAGTACCAGATTATCCAATGGCCGCAATTTCTGCAGCGGCAGATGGTTTAGAGGTGGGCGATGCTTATTGGCTACGCGCCGACCCTGTTTATTTGGTATTGCAGCGTGATTGCTTCATCTTGGGTGAGTCTGTGCCTTTGCTAGTAGACACTACGCAAGCCAACTTGATGATTGCAAGCTTAAATCTGCATTTTAGCCAAGATGGTTTGGCGTTTTTAATTGGGAAATCTGGCGCCTGGTATTTACGTTCAAATAAAGCACCACAGATTAAAACTAGCTTGCCTGGCGTTGCTATAGGCAAAAATATTCATCAGTTTTTGCCGCAAGGTGCGAGATCATCAAAGTGGCTGGCGGTGCTTAACGAGGTGCAAATGCTATTGCACGAACATCCTGCTAATGTAGCGCGAGAATCAGTGAATGATGCTGTCGTCAACAGTATTTGGCTCTCAGGTGGTGGTTTAATGCCGCAAGCTAAAGCTTTGCAAAACGATGTAAGCCTGATGGTCGCCAATAGTGCCTTTTATCAAGGCTTGGCAACATTAGCAGGTACGCCTTGTCAAGCACTGCCTGATAGCTTAGATGATGTTTTGCAAAATGCTACAGAACATGCACGGCTACAATTGCCTCAAATCAGTTACTTGGATGAGGTATGGTTTAGCCAGCTGTTGCTCGCATTAAAAACAAAAAAAATCAAACAGTTAACTTTGAATTTGGGCTTTTATGAAAAAAGTTTAATTATTGAAATTAAGCCTTTAGATAACTATAAGTTTTGGCGAAGCCCAATTTGGCGTAACCAAAAGTCAGTGATGGATTATCTTAAATGACAAAAATAGTACAACGTAAGGCACAGCCCCATGCAGAGCAGCATTTGCAGGCTGCAGGCGTAACACCACTCGTGGCTCGCCTATTGGCTTCACGCGGCGTTACTGAAGCTAATCAACTCAACGCTAACTTAAGTAAGTTACTTCCTCCACACACGCTTACACACAACCCGGCTATGGCAAAATTATTGGCAGATGCCATCATAGCTAATAAAAAACTGCTGGTGATTGGTGATTACGATGCTGATGGCGCTACCGCCACAGCCGTTGCAGTTAAAGGTTTGCGGGCATTTGGCGCAATAGTTGATTTTTTAGTGCCTAATCGCTTTGAATACGGTTACGGCCTGACGCCAGAAATTGTTGCATTGGCTGCCACACTAAAGCCAGATATTATTATTACCGTAGATAACGGCATTGCCAGTGTAGATGGCGTAGCCGCCGCCAACGCGCTTGGTATGCAAGTACTGATTACCGACCATCATCTGCCGGGGCTGGAAACGCCGCAGGCTGCTTGTATTATTAACCCCAATCAACATGGTTGTACTTTTCCTAGTAAAAATTTGGCAGGTGTTGGTGTAATGTTTTATGGCTTACTTGGCTTGCGCGCAGAACTTCGCGAGCGTGGTATTTATGTGCAAAAACCAGAGCCTAATTTAACCGAGCTACTTGATTTGGTCGCACTAGGTACGGTAGCAGATTTAGTCAAGCTGGATGACAATAATCGTATTTTAGTTGAGCAAGGTTTGCGCAGAATCCGCGCTGGCTCTTGTTCGCAAGGCATTTTAGCGTTGCTGCGTGTAAGTGGTCGCCAGCATCAAGTAACTAACGCGCAAGATTTAGGCTTTTATGTTGGGCCACGCTTGAATGCAGTTGGCCGATTAGATGACATGACGCTGGGCATACAATGTTTGTTGGCTGACTCAGAAGTTAGAGCCACGCAAATCGCACAACAACTGCAAGATTTAAACGTGCAACGGCGCAGTATTGAGGCTGAAATGCAAGATAGTGCCAATATCTCGCTCGATGATATTAGCGTAGCCGATCAATTCGCCATCAGTATGTATC
>CXWL01012267.1_pt1 | contig 20685 bp, 21 predicted proteins | sample 590931 | NCBI WGS metagenome assembly CXWL01 (sample SAMEA3498368, study PRJEB10139) | groundwater metagenome | biome: water well; material: biofilm material | place: Germany | collected 2015-04-27 | reverse complement strand
GAAGCAGCCGAAGGTCGGAGAGGTGCTGGTACAGGAGAACGCGCCCGGCATCGCCGAGGACACGGCGACCGTCGTCTCGACGACGGAGTCCGTCACGGTCACTCAGGGTTCGTACAAGAACTGCGTCAAGACTCGTGACGTGAACCCGCTCGACCCGGAGGCGGTTCACGAGTTCAAGTTCTACTGTCCCGGTGTGGGCCTCGTGCGCGAAGAGTCGGTAGACGGCAATGAGGTGCTGAACCTGATCAGCGTGGAACGCCCGGCGGCTGCTCCGGCTGCGGCACCCACAGCCGCTCCCGCCGCGCCCCGGCCAGCGATGCCTGTGGCCGGTTTCGGTGCACCGAACACCGGAGGCAGCGCCTTCGGCGGTAGCCACCACGCTGCGGTCTCCCTCGTCAGTCTCGCTGCACTTGGCTTGGCATTCGCCGTACTCGGCGCCGCCCGCCTCGCGCGAGGCCCCGCACGGCGAGACTAAGGAAGTGCCTCGTCAAGAGAAGAATCGTACCCAGTACGGCCGACCAAGATGGTCGGCCGTACTGCTTCGTTTTCACGCGTCTACCGCCAGCCACGAACACGAGTAGCCTGTATCATGGCGCGGGCGCAGCCGTTGATCTTCATGGCGCCGTGGAGAATTGATTGTGCCCCGACTCAATGGCTGGCTCTCGTCTAACCTCGCCAAGTTTCTCGCCGTCGGCGGCGTCAGCTTCGTCGTGAATCAGGCGGCGCTGGTGCTCTTGTACGAGCATTTGCTGGCCGACCTCTCGCATAGCGCCAACACTGCCCTCGGCTCGATCGACCTGGCGCTGCTCTCCTCCTCCGCCATCGCGGTCGAGATCGCCATCCTCGCCCGCTTCGTGCTGAACGACGCCTGGACCTTCCGCGACCGCCGCGACCGGCCGTATAGCCACCGGCTGCTGCACTCAAACCTCGGCTCGCTCGGTAGCCCGGCCATCTCGCTGCTCGCGGTCAACGTGCTCACACCGGTGTTCGGCATCAACTACCTCATCACCAACGCCCTCGGCATCGCCCTCGGCCTCGCCTGGAACTGGGCCTGGAGCACCCGCGTCGTCTGGCGACAGGCGGAAGAGCCAGCGATGTAGGCGCGCCCCGCAAGACCCTCGCCCCTCCGCCGCTGCTTTCAACCGTCGCAACGCGAGCGGCCCAATAGCTCACTCGACGACCAGACCCCAAGAGAGTTCCAGCGCAGCCTTACGCAGCGGATGGACCCACACGCACTCTCGCCGTAAATGGACCAGATCGGGGGCAATCACTCTGACAGATCGATCAACGGCCTCATCCATTGTCACGAGTCGTCCGACCATTCATGGCTGTAACAGTAGGCGGCAGCGCTGTGACAGAGCAGCTGCTTCGCGACCCTTAGGTCGAGGATGCGCTGTCCCATCAGATCCGGATTCAGCTCGGCTGACGACACTCTGACGATTTGCAGTGTCTCACTCGCCATCCATTTTTCAAAATCACGCTTCGTCTCGACTTTGCCTTCGGCTAAGCGGCTACACCACGCGACGAAGCTGAGCTCGAACTCCTCTCGCTGGTCTTTGTTGGTGCCGGCCATCTCCTTAGCCATGGTTTTGGCGATTGCTATCCACACATTCGGCAGAGTATTGATCAACGCACGGGGTTTGCCTTTTCCAAAGGGATCCTCAGTAGTAATAGTCGCGTCGAGCAAGAACGGAAATTTCTTCTGGTGATTCGGCGGGCGCATTGGATCAAAGCGCCGCAGGACGCCGACCGGATGAGACCATTGCTCATTGAACTCTTTCCAAGCCTTTCGTAGGTCTTGCTCGTCGGGTATATGACCGCCGCTGACGCCCACCTTTGCCGGAAAGATTGCACTCTCTCGCATAAACCAGTCGTCGAGCTGATCCGGCAAAATGACCGTCAATCGCTTACGAAAACGATGTAGCGATCTGCCGCGTTCGCGAAGTCCGTCCAGGTATCGAGCGATTTCGCGATCCTCGTGATGAATGACTTGGTTCAGTTCAACGACTGAATCAGCAAGGAGGGCCGACGGGACGCGGTTTCGCAGCATCATTAGCCACCCGCCGTGCTCCAGGATATCGACCATCTTGGTTAGCTGATTCACATAGGCATGGCTGTTGAGCCGTCCTTCGTTCCTGCGGGAAACGGATCGTGGTTCTTCCCGTGGCTGCTTCTGCGGTTTCTGAGCTGCAACGGCCTCCTGACGTTCGAAGGATTCGGTGAGCGACCTGGCTACGAGGACCTCCGTCCGTACCGAGAAATTGCGAATGAGTCGCGCAACCTCTGGGAGCCAAAAGTCGCTCCACTCCCCGAACCGTTGCATCGGGAAATGTGTGAGATTTGCGATCTGAAGGCTGTTAATTCCTTCCTGAGGTGTTGCGCGCAGAAGCGACTCCCTCGTGACGATCTCGTCGGCGCCGCCTAGTACATGAAGAAGCCTCGGGGCGTATTCGGAGATCCGGCTCTGATATGCATTCTCCCAGTCCTGCAAGAACACCTCGTAGAACGTCCGATGAAACCCCGCAAACAAGTCATACTCAATACCTGCAACGGTGCGGCTCTTCTGATCAACTCCGAATCTCCCGGTTGCCATGGCGCTCTCCACTTCAAAGCGAAGCGCCCGCATCACGAACTGCCACTCTTCAGGCTGCGCGAAAGAGTTCAGCGCCAGATTTCGTAGTGCACCACCAGACAACATGCTGGTGCAGCTGCTCATCGCGAACGGCCAAGTGAAGAACACACACTGCGCGACGTAACCGCCAAGCGAGTAGCCAATTGTGTGCAATCGTGGTTGAACGGCGTCCGGGCGTTTGCGAGCACCCGCCACAGTCGCTGCGCGCCACCCAAGTAGCTCGCGGAGCACCTGGACTGAGTCGGTAATGTTGGCCTCGGTGACTTTAAGGCCGGAGGCGCGCTCAGCGGGGTTGGTTTGATAGACCGATGTCCAGGAGTTGAAGATGGCGTGAGCCAGCGTCGGCGTGTCTGTGCGACACAGCCTTGGCCCTCTATCCTTCTTCTCTGCGAGCAATTCTGCTCCGGCGAGCGCGGGATAGGACGGTACGGGAACGAGTGCGCTCAGCAGCCACTGCGTCTCGAGCATGTAACACAGGAACTGGCGGAAGAGGTTTCCTGAGTCCTGAAGGTATCCCGCCAGCGGCGACTCGGCGTAAGCCGATGGAAAGGGGCAGCGAGTGAGGTGCCCTGGAAATGGCCGGATGATGATCGCCGACTCGTCGTCCAGCATTTCGTCAGCCAACTTATAGTAGAATGACATATCATCAATTTCGTCCAAGCCATTGTGAACTAGGAAGACGCGAGAGATCTGAGGCGGTGCTGCATCGGTCGCTTCTCGTTTGATGATCCGCATCGTGTGGTGGTTAATGCGCTGCAGTTGGTTCTGATACTCGTGCTTACGGTGAATGCCAAAGATTGGGGCTGACGGAAACCGGACGATGTACTCCGTCAACGACTTCTGCGTCTGGGAATTTCGGCTAGGTGTCGTCGCATCGCTTTGAATCAAGCGCTTGAGGAAGCGCGTCTTGTTTCCCAACGCCACACGTTGCCAGTCCTGATCAGAAACGGCACTGCCCCATTCATCGCTGTGGATATCCAGGAAGTAGTCCCGCTCGGAACGGTGAATCTCGCCGGCCTTCGTTGAGTCGACTGACATTGACCTGCCTCCGATTTTGTCGTGCATCGGTATGCTGGGTTAGCCTGCCCGGTGTCCCGGACTGCTCACTCTTTGCCGCATGATGGCGCATGCAACACCGCCGTGCACAGGTATTTGCAGTCGACCGGGACCGAGGTCACCATAGACGTATGCAGCAGAGTTCGGTGGGTTATGTCTCCTACATGGTTCCTTCCTCAGCCCCTATCTTTTTCACCAAAAGTGACATTTCGCGCTTGGAGATCGCCGCCGCTCGGCCTATCCTCCCTCCATGCACCGCTCACGACACGCCTGCCGCACCTCACAGCTACTCCTCCCCGCACATCGCGGCCCTCGTTTGATTGACTGCCTTTCATTCAATCAAACTCAATCAAATTCAATCAACACTCAGATTCGGCCTCCGGCCCGATGTCCCGCACCACAGATTCAACAGCCCCGAAAAGTAAAACTTCAAACTCAATCAAACGGGAAGCGATCGCAGCGAAGGACTTGCCATGACCATGCAGATGCCGCGCGTGTTCATGCCCGCCGGCGGCGCCACCGACAGCGCCTCCGCCGACGGCGGCGAGAACTTCCTCGCCTCCTGGGTGCGCCAGGTCGAGGACGGCGGCATCGACGGCGTCTTCGTCGGCGACCACGTCACCTTCTACGGCTCCGGCAGCGACGGCCTCCTGCAACTCGCCACGATCGCCGCCGTCTCGAAGAAGCTCTACCTGCAGACATGCGTGTACCTGCTGGCCCTTCGCCACCCGACGCCCGTCGCCCTGCAAGCGGCGATGGTCGACCGAATGGCGGGTGGCCGCCTCATCGTCGGCGTCGGCATCGGCGGCGAAGACCCGAACGAGTGGTGGGCCTGCGGCGTCGACCCGAAGACCCGCGCCCGCCGCACCGATGAGTCGATGCAGATTCTCCGCAGCCTCTGGACGCAAGAGGAGACGACGTTTGCCGGCAAGTACTTCAATCTAAATGCCGTCCGTATGCGCCCGAAGCCCCGGCAGCCCGGAGGCATCCCCCTCTGGGTCGGCGGCCGCTCCGACGCCGCCCTCCGCCGCACAGGCCTCTACGGGGACGCATGGACGGGCATCTGGGTCTCTCCCCGCCGCTTTTCTCAGGCCGGCGAGATCATCGCCGAGTCCGCCGCAGGAGCGGGTCGCTCAGACGCCGTGTTCGAGCGCGGGATGCAGTTCTGGGTCGGCGTCGACCCCGACCGCGACATCGCCAGAGCTAAAGTCGCGGGCGCCATGGAAGGCTTCTACAAGCTGCCGTTCGCCTCCTTCGAGAAGTACACGCCGTACGGCACGCCCGCCCAGATCGCCGAGACCATCGCGCCCTACATCGAAGCCGGCTGCCGCTGGGTGAACTTCGTGATCCCGGACGACGCCGACGCCGCTCTCACGCACGCGCTGGCCATTCGTGAAGCGCTGGCGGATGTGTGCCGTTGACGCCGAGAACCAAGAACCGAGACGACCGACGACTTCGAGCGAAGCGAGATCCAGAGGCTTCCCCTGAAGCCGTCGGAGAGAACTGAGAACTCCCATGGTAAAGCTCATCTACTGCATCTCGAAGAAGCCAGAACTATCAGTCGAGGCGTTCCAGACATACTGGCGCGACACTCACGGCCCGATCGCCGGGCGCATCCCCGGCCTGCGCCGCTACGTACAGTGCCACGTCATCCCAGCGCTCTACGGCGGAACGGCGACACCAGCCTTCGATGGCGCGGCGGAGCTCTGGTTCGATGACCTTGACGCCTTGCGCACCGCGATGCAGTCGCCGGAAACGAGGGCGGCGCTCGAAGACGAGAAGAACTTCATCGATCATTCGCGCGTCGCCTCGTTCATCACCACCGAGAAGCCGGTGGTCGAGTAAGAGATGGCCGGAGAATCCCGCGAGAATCCACTGTTTCGGCCGGCGGCGCGCGTACTGCTGCTCGACGACGCCGAACGGCTGCTGCTCTTCCGCGTAGTAGAAGAACCGCAACATCCAAGGCCGCTATGGATCACTGCGGGCGGCGGCCTCGACCCCGGTGAGAGCTACGAGGCAGCGGCTGTACGCGAGCTATGGGAAGAGACCGGCATCCGCAGCGCAGAATTCGGCCCCTGCGTCTGGGTGCGGCGTCATGTGTTCGAGTTCAGGGGCAGTTGGGTAGATGCCGCGGAGCGCTTCTTCGTCGTTCGTGTTGGAGCGCCGGAGATAATCCGCGACAACCTCGAAGCGCAAGAACGCGACTATATGCCAGAGCACCGCTGGTGGACGGCGGACGAGATCGCCCGTTCGAGCGATCGGTTCGCGCCCCGGCGTTTGGAAGAGCTGCTGCCGCCCATCATTCGTGGCGAGTACCCACTGGAGCCAATCGACAGCGGCGTCTGACGCTCAGGCGGAGGCGCGTTTGGCGGTGGCCTCTACGCTGGAGTCGGGTCGTTTGTCCCCGCCTTTACCGATGCGCGGCTCGGTGCCTGCCATCAGCCGCTCGATATTCGCCCGGTGCCGGTAGACGATGACTATAGCGGTGGGAATCCCGTACGCCGCCCATGCCCACGGACTGATATCCAGCGCCGCCAGCACGACGAACAACACGGCGACCAACGGCGGCATCAGGATCGACATCACCGACATGATGCGAGTGGCGCCGACGATCACGACGGCGACCGGGATCATGACGACGACGGCGAGGGGATTCATCGCGAGAGCGGCCCCGGAGGCCGTAGCCACGGCCTTGCCGCCACGGAAGCCGTAGAAGACCGGCCAGCAATGGCCTACGACGGCGGCAAAGGCGCCGGCGGCGGCGGCCCAGGCGCGGTCATCCTTGGCGTCTATGCCAAAGAGATGGCCTAGGCCGATGCCGATGTAGACAGGAAGGATGCCTTTGGCGATGTCGAGCAACATCACGGCGACGCCGGCTTTCGCGCCCGATGTGCGGATGACGTTTGTCGCGCCGGTGGCGCCACTGCCGTAGTCCCGCACGTCCACACCGCGCGTGATACGCGAAACAATGATGCCCCACTGGATCGAGCCGAGCGCGTACCCGAGGATTGCGCTGATCGCGATAGCCGCCCAGAGCATGCCGGACCTCCCTTTCCCGCTGCGCGGTACGAATGTACTACGGTGCGCCTGTCAGGGGCACCATCTTTGGGATGGTCCGGCCGCGCGCGCCGCTCCGTCCGTCGTCCTCCTGATCGCCCATCTCATCTCCGCGGCCGCGGAATACGAGGCGAATCGCCGTCCCTTCGAAGCCAAAATGGCGCCGTATTACGTTCTCCATGTAGCGGCGGTAGCTGAAGTGGACTTCGGTTGCGTCGTTCAAGAAGAAGACGAACGTGGGCGGATCGACCTCGGCTTGCGTCACGTACAGCAGCTTGATGCGCTTTCCCTTCGACGGCGTTGGCGGGGGCTTCTGCGCCACGGCCCGCCGGATAGCCGAGTTCAGTGCCCCGGTTTCGACCCGCTTCTGGCGCTCCTTCCCGACGCGCACCGCCTCCTGCAGCACTTCGTCGATCCCCTCACCTTCCTTCGCAGAGATGAACTTTAGCGTGATCCAACTGGCGAACTTCACCTTCCATTTGATCCGCCGCTCCCATTGCTCGAGCGTCCAGCCTTCACCGGATTCCGCTTCCGCGCGGCGCAAGTCCCACTTGTTGGCGACGATGACGACGCCGCGAAAGGCATCCAGCGCGAACCCGATCACGTGCGCGTCCTGCGCCGTGAAGCCCATCGAGATATCGATCACGCATAGTGCCACCTGTGAACGCTCCAGCGCCCGGCGCGCCCGAATGGTCGAATGCTTCTCGACGCCAGGTTCGATGGCGCCGCGGCGGCGCAGCCCGGCCGTATCCACCAGCACCAGCGGCGTGCCGGCGTATTCGAACCGCGTATCGATAGCGTCGCGCGTCGTCCCGGGCACGTCGCTGACGATCACGCGCTCCTCGCCGAGGATCGCGTTCAACAGCGACGACTTCCCGACGTTCGGCCGCCCGACGATGGCCACCCGCAACGCATCGTCTTCTTCTTCCGCCTCGGCAAACGGCAGCGTGTCGGCGATCATGTCCATCACGTCGGCGACGCCGTGCCCGTGATGAGCACTGATCGCCACGGGCTCGCCTAGTCCGAGCGCGAAGAAGGCCACCGCCGCTTCTTCGCGCTCGCGGTTCTCCGCCTTGTTCGCCAACAGGAGGACGGGTTTGTGCGTCCGCCGCAGCAGGTCTGCCACCTCATACTCGGCGGCGGTGATCCCCGTGATCGTATCGACCACGAAGAGGATCATCTCCGCTTCCTCGATCGCCTGCTCGACCTGCGAGCGGATGAGCGGCGTGTAGGTGCCGGGCACGTCCGGCTCCAACCCGCCGGTGTCGACCACCGTGAAGTCGCGGCCACGCCAGTTAGCATCGCCGTAGATGCGATCCCGGGTGGTACCGGCGAGGTCTTCGACAAGCGCGGGGCGTCCCCCGACGATGCGATTGAACAGCGCGGACTTTCCGACGTTTGGCCGTCCGACGATGGCGACGATCGGCAGCGGTGTTTTGGATACGGTTGTCGTCATCGAGGTGTCAGGGCAATGCCCAGCTCCCCTGGCTCCACGCGGGCCAGTGTCGTCCCTGCGGGCGCTGTTATTTCCAGCGCCAGCACATGCAAACCCGCCTCCAGCCCTGCGGCGTCGGCGATGACTATGATCGATTCGGGCGTCAGCGTCCGAAGGGTCGGTACGTCGCCCGTAAGCGTGACGTACACCGGCGCGGCCGTGGTTACGACCAGGCCTTCCCCGACGTTTCGAATCTGCGGCGACACGAGGAACGAGACTTCTCCCCGCGCCGGGGCGATGGTCACCGTCACGAGCACCTGGTTTGAACCGATGACCCCAACACCCGTCGGCAGATCGAGCTCGACCTGCTGCACAACGGATGCTCGCGCGTCGCTGATCGAGATCTCGCTCGTCGAAATGCCGGCGATCGGGTCGATGGACTGCAAGAGCTCCAACGGGCCGTTGATCGTGACGATGGGCGGATCGACGGCGACCGAGGTCACGTTAAAGCCGGATGCCGGATTCCCGGCGATCCGGGGATTGACGGCGAACTCCAGGCTGAACTCCCGCTGCTCGATCGTAACAGAAACGCGCACCGTCTCCGGGCTCACCGTCACTCTGCCGATCTCGCCCCCGCGTGCGTCGCGTGGCGCCAGCGTTACTCTGTCTTCGGTAAAGTCCACTCGCAGTCCCGTCAGGGGCACTTCCGCCGTCGCCGAATCCACGAGTTCCACGAGGCTTTGCGGTCCGCTGATGGTTGCCGTGGCTGGCTGCACCTGCTGTTCCCCGGCGGCGAAGCCCTGCTGTGGCGACCCCACCAGCACGACCAGCACCGGCACGTCCTTCGTCCGGAGATTCTCCAACGCAACTTCCACTTGTTCCGGTGTCGTTCGCACGATACGAACGTCGTTGCTGCGGGCCCGGACGCTTACGGGCGCCGTCGTTTTTCCCGGTGTCAATCCACCAAGGTTCAGTTCCGCGGTGAAGTCCTCCGCCCGAAGATTCTTTAGTGCGTTCTCTGGCGCTTCGATTTCGATGCGAACGGTGTTGGCGGAAAGGTTGGCGACCGCCAATCCGGTGGGCACATTCACGATCCCGATCTCGATAGCGCTGTTGAAGGTCTGGCGCTGCGTAGGGTTCTCGGCGTTGGTCACGAACAGCCACAAACTCAAGGCCAAGCCGATCGACAGCGCCGCCAAACTCAGGTTCCCGGCGAGAGAAGTCACGAGGCCGTGGGCGAAGAACCATAGTGCGCGCGGCAGCCGCCGCATCCACTCCACTAGCCATCCCCGTTCTTGCGGCCGGCCAACAACTGTTCGAGCAATGCCCGCATGCTGGCCTCATCCAATCGCTCATGCATCTGTCCATCCGCCGCCATCGAGATCCGTCCCGTCTCCTCAGACACCACCAAAGCCACGGCGTCTGTGCGCTCGGTAATACCGAGACCGGCGCGGTGGCGAGTTCCGAGTTCGCCTGGCAAGGTGTTTTCAGACAGCGGCAATGTTACCCCCGCGGCCACGAGGCGGTCGTCCCGCACGATCAGGGCGCCGTCGTGCAACGGTGAGTTCGGATAGAACACGCTCTCGATGATGTCCGGCGACGGGATCGCATCCAGTGGAATCCCGGAGTCGATGTAGTCCTGCAGCCCAGTCTCCCGCTCGACGACGATCAGCGCGCCGATGCGCTTCTTCGCCATATCGGTCGCCGCATCATCAATGGCGTCGATCGTCCCCTGGCTGCTCACGCGCGTCCCAAAGGCCCGGGAACTCGTCCGCCCGACGCGCTCCAGTGCGCGCCGCAGCTCCGGCTGAAAAATAATCGGGAGGGCGATTAGCAACCCGGTGAATGAATTGCGGATTACGAAGTCCAGCACCGGCAGATCAAACGCCTGCACCAGGATCACGGCCGCGATCAACAGAATGAAGGCGCCGCGGATCACCGCCATCGCCGTTGTACCCCGGAGCAGCAGCAGCAGCCAGAACAGCAGCAGGGCGATCAGAGCGACCTCCAACCCTGACGCCCCGTCAAACTGCCCGAAGTTGTCGCGGAGGAAATCCAGCAGGTCACTCATGGTGATGGCGACCTACAGGGCATGGTCGCTCACCGTCAGCGCAAGGATGGCCTTCTGGGCGTGCAGGCGGTTCTCGGCCTGGTCGAACACAACCGATTGCGGACCGTCGATCACCTCTTCCATGACTTCCTCGCCCCGGTGGGCCGGCAAGTCGTGCATGAAGATCGCGGTGGGCTTCGCCAGGGCCATCAGGCCGGCCGTGACCGCGAAACCGGCGAAGGCCTCTTTCCGTTGCGCCACGCTATCCTCCTGTCCCATGCTCGCCCACACGTCGGTATAGACCACGTCTGCGTCGCGCACCGCATCGGCGGGCGAGGTGTAGAAGTCGGCGTCGCCGCCGTTGGCCTTTGCCGTTTCGCTGATCAAGCGCTGCGTGTCGTCCGGCAAGCTATAGCCTTCCGGCGCCGCCATCGCGAAGCTCATTCCCGACAACGCCGCGCCCTCGGCCAACGACTGCGCGACGTTGAAGCCATCACCCACGAAGGCCATCCGCACCCCCCGCAAGGAGTCGAATCGCTCTCGCACCGTGAGCAGATCTGCCAGCGCCTGGCAGGGATGCTCCTCGTCCGACAGCGCGTTAATCACCGGCACGCCCGCATGCCGCGCCAGATCAAGCAGCGTCTCGTGCGAGTACGTCCGGGCCGCGATTGCGTCCACATATCGGCTCAGCACCCGCGCGACATCGGCGACGGGCTCCCGCTGGCCCAGCCCAACTTCCGACTGGCTCAGATAGATGGCATGCCCACCCAATTCCTGCATCGCCACATCGAAACTCACCCTCGTCCGCAACGAAGGCTTCTCGAAAATCAGGGCCAGCGTCTTGTGCTCGAGAAGGGCGTGCCCGCCACCATCGCGCTTTAGACTCAGCGCCGTACGCAGGATCAGATCCACCTCGTCGGCGCTCAGTTCCGCAATTGAGAGCAAGTTCCGCCCGCGCACAGTGCCTCCGAACAAGAAGCGCAGAACCCATCCCCCCAAATATGGCGATGCCGCGTACCTGGGGCATTCGGGCGACGCTATCGAAGTGAGTATATCGACCCTGGGCCACCAAGCGGTTTTCATCTCGAAGCTGCCACCCCAGGAGCGCCGTGCCCATATCCACCCATAACTGCTGACGAAATCCCGGCCGGAACACCCTCCGCCTATGATAAGATCACGACGTCGAAGGAATCGCAACGCTGTGACCACGGTTCGAGAACCCCGCATGCAAACAACCCCGACGGCAGACGCCAAGCTCGCCCTGATCTTCCCCGGTCAGGGTTCACAGCATGTCGGCATGGGGCGGCGCGTGGCCGAAGCATCTGCCGCCGCCCGCCAGGTCTTCGAGGAGGCTGGCGACATCCTCAAGCTGGACGTGACGCGCCTGGTGATGGATGGCTCCGAGAAGCAGCTAGCCCGCACGACCACCACCCAGCCGGCCATCCTCGCCGTCAGTTGGGCTTATCTGACCTACATGCGTGAGCGCGCCGAGTCCTTCGGGCGACAGCTCCATCCATCTCACGGCTCTGGGCACAGCTTCGGGCAGTTTTCGGCCGCTGCCGCCGCTGACGCGATCTCCTTCGCCGACGCCCTCAACCTCGTGCGCGAGCGCGGCCGCATCATGACCACGTGGTCGAAGCGGCGTCCCGGGGGCATGGCGAGCGTGATCGGGCCCTCCGACGATGATGTCCGCGGCGTCCTCCAGCAGATCTCCCCCGACGGCGATGTCGGGGTCGCCGCCGTCAATGCTCCCGGCCAGACGGTCATTTCCGGCACCCTCGCCGCTCTCGCGCGCGCGGTGGAAGCGATGAAAGAACGGGGCCGCGTCGTGCAACTCCCGATCTCGGTGCCGGGCCACTTCCCGAAGATGACGGAAGCGCGCGAAGAACTGCGCGAGCGGATCGACGCCATCGACTTCCGCGATCCGAAATTCCCCATCGTTTCCAGCCTCACCGGCAAGGTTCTGACAACTGCCGAGGAGGTCCGCCAGGAACTCTCTGATCAGATGACCGGGGCGATCAACTGGATGCGCGCCTTCCTGGTGATGCGCAAGGCAGGGGCATCCGCCTTCTTCGAAGTAGGGCCCGGCCATGTCCTGGCGAACATCACCAAGCGCCTCGACCGCGAGGCCCGGATGATCGACATCTTCGACGACGCCCAGTGGATCGATCTAGCTCCGCTGCTTCCCAAGAGCGAATCAGTCGAGACACGCACGGATCGAGCAACCGCGGCGACGACGGTGAGTACTGAAGAAGCGGCGCATGGCTAGGCCGGAGACGCTTCCCAACCGCCGCGTCGTGGTCACCGGCATGGGCACCGTCTGCCCGCTCGGAAACAACTGGCGCGACGCCTGGCAAGCCATGGTCGATGGTCGCTCCGGGATCGGCCCGCTCACGCAGTTCGACGTCTCACAGTTCGAGATCAAGATCGGTGGCGAGGTCCGCGACTTCCACCCTGAGGACGTGATCCCCACCAAAGAACTGCGGCGGATGGACGAGAACGGCCAGTTCGCCGTCGTCTCCTCGATTGAGGCCCTCACGGACTCCGGCCTTATCATCGACGACGCCAACCGCGACGACATCGGCGTCATCATGGGCTCGGCCGGTGGAGGCTATAGCACCCTCATTGACGGCTACAACACGTTCCTCAAGGGCGGTTACCGCCGGGTCAGCCCCTTCATGCTCAGCAACATGCTCCCGGATGCCGCGTCCGGGCATGTCGCCATCGCGACGGGTGCGGCCGGGCCCAACTTTTGCATCGCCTCTGCCTGCTCCACCGGCACCGGGGCGATCGGTGAAGCCTGGGAGACCATCCGTCGCGGCGACGCCGAAGCGATGATCGCCGGCGGCACTGATAACCCACTGCTGCCGATCCTGCTCGCCGCCTTCCACGCCCTGCGTGCCCTCGCCAACGACAACGAGCATCCCGAGCGTGCCTGCAAGCCGTTCGACAAGCGGCGCGATGGCTTCGTCGTGGGACAGGGCGCGGCTGCCCTCGTCCTGGAGTCGCTGGACAGCGCGAAGGCTCGTGGCGCGGAGATCTACGCCGAGGTGATCGGCTACGCCACCACGAACGACGCGCACGACATGGTGGCCTCCCTCGAAAGCGGCCGCGGTTCCGCCGTCTGCATGGCCCGCGCGATCAAGAAGGCCGGCATCGATCCGGCAGAGGTCGGCTACATTAACCCCCACGGCACCGGCACCGCCCTCAACGATCGCGCCGAGACCGCCGCGATCCACACCGTCTTCGGCGACCACGCGAAGAAGATCGCGATCTCGTCCACGAAGGCGATGCACGGACACCTGATGGGCGGGGCCGGCGCGCTCGAAGCGATCGCCGCGATCCAGGTCGTCCGCACGGGGATCATCCCGCCGACGCTCAACTACGAAGTCCCCGACCCGGACTGCGACCTCGACTACGTGCCCAATCACGCGCGCCGGGCTAAGGTAGAGGTCTCTCTCTCCAACTCCGTCGGCCTGGGCGGCCATAATGCGAGCGTGATTTTCCGCCGCTACGAAGGCTGATCGTCAAACACTCGGGGCGACTTGCATCGAAGCGTTTGCTAACCTGAGGCATGCCCACCGAACCGATCGTCAAGAGGACCCTTGAGCTCCCGTTCGACTACACGGTGACGTTCCGCGCCTCGCCGCACACCATCCGGAAGACCATCTTCCGCCTCCTCCCCTGGGCGATCGTGGCGATGCTCCCGGGCTCTGGCCGGTCGTCGCGCCTGGCGAAGCGCGTGGCGTCTTTCGCCTCGCCGCTGGTAAAGCAACGCATGCGATAGCGCATTGACAAGAGGCCGGGGCGAGTGATGCGGCCCAAGCCAACGCCGCCTGTGTCGCCACCAACACTAGGCTGACGCAAAGTACGCCCGAGCCGCATCAACATCCGCCGCTATCGCCGCGACAAGCGCTTCGATGCCGTCGAACTTCATCTCACCCCGGAGGCGGTGGAGGAGTTCGATGCGTAGCTCGCGGCCGTAGAGATCGCCCTCGAAGTCCAGGAGGTACGTTTCGACGCTGGGGCGCTCGCCCTGGAAGGTGGGCTTTACGCCGATGTTCGTGGCGCCCATGTACGACTGCTCGCCGATGTACGCTCGCGACACGTACACTCCGAAGGCCGGCATCGCCCGATCCGGAGTAATCGCCATGTTCGCGGTGGGAAAGCCGATCGTCCGGCCGCGCTCCGCGCCGCGCACGACTGGGCCCCGGAGAGAAAACGGCCGCCCCAACAGGCGCGTCGCCGTCTCCATGTCTCCATCGTGGATCGCCTGGCGGATCGCGGTGGCACTCACGCGCCCGTGGTCGCCGCCCAAAGGCGCATCAAGCACCTCAAGCTCAAACCCCAGCTCCGCCGCGATCTCCGCCACTCGCGCGGGGGTGCCCTCACGGCCCCGTCCAAAGGCGTTGTCGGGCCCCATGAGCAGGTACGCCATCCCCAGCGCCTCATGCAGCATCGCCAGAAAGTCGCGCGCGGAAAGTTCCGCTACCTCCGAGGTGAACGTAAGCGGCGCGACGAACTCCACGCCCGTCGCCCGCAGGCGCTCCACGCGCTCCTCCAGGCTCGTGATGTAGGCCACGCGCACCTCCGGCCGCAGGACCTGCACCGGCGACGGATGCAGGGTCACGATCCCGCTCGCCAGCCCGCGCGTCGCCGCCCGCTGCTTCAGTCCCTCGATCAGATGGACGTGCCCGAGGTGGACGCCGTCGAACACCCCGAGGGTGATCGCCGCGGGCCGTCCGGGCGCATGGCGAGCCAGTTCGTCGCGAGCTAGCAGCATGGATTCAAGATACCGGGGACGCCTGCGTCGCTACAGGAGGGGGCGCTGGATCGGGTGGTAGAATGTGAGGCTGACGGGCCTCATCCGTTCCCAGGAGCCTTCGTGGACAACGCGTACTATCTCGATCGCGATGCGATCCTTCGCACCATCCGGGAGTCGGACGTCGTGGCCTTCCGCTTCGTCACCGTTCCTCTACGCCTGCTCGTTGACAACCGCTTCACCGAGTCTGAGGCACCCATGGTCAAGCTCGTGCCGAAAGTGGACAGCGCCGAAGAGCGCTTCAAGAGCCTGAAGATACTCCGCCCCCGCTTCAAGCTTCCGCGGAAGATCAGCGCGATCTGGTGGCCGCGATATATCCAGAGCCTCCACGACACCGGCATCTGGACCTCGATGGTGGACCGTCTCATCGAGAACGGCTTCCCGGCGATGGGGGAAGAATGCGGGAAGCTGTTCGACGAACTCCGCCGCATGGAGCGACTGGAAACCGTCAACGCCATCGGCGGCGAGGGATACCGCACCCTCTGGCCCGCCCAGCGACGCTAACCGACGTGGAGCGCACGCAGTTCATCGCCCTCATCCGCCAGGCCTTGCACGGTGTCCCCCCGCCATTCAAGGAGCATCTCGAGAAGGTCGACATCGTCGTCAAACGACGCCCCACCCCCGCCGACCTCATGGACGCAGAGCTCTCACCGGACGAGTCGATGTACGGCTTCTACCGCGGCATCCCGCTGACCGAGCGCGACGGCGGCTACAACCTCGTGACGCCGGACGTGATCGACATTTACCAGGAGCCGCTGGAAGAAGACTTCCCCGACGAAGCGGAACTGCTGGAGGAGATCCGCATCACCGTCCTGCACGAGTTGGCCCACTTCTTCGGCATCGACGATGACCGGCTCGAAGAGCTGGGGCTGGACTGACGACGGCCCAACCCGCTGGGCTCCCTTGGAGGAGTGAGGGACAGCCGGGGGCCCAATCCGCGTCGATCTTGTCAAGAGCTGGATCCGCGCTTGTGAATCTATGCACGACCGCGACTAGCTCGCTCCCGAGCCGGTCTCGTTTGACCGGCGCAGGCTCCTCCGGTAGAGTCCGAATAACCCCGATCCCGCAGGTCTGCGGCAAGTAGAATCCACCTATGCCCGAACTCGGACGCACCCTATCGCAGGCGAGAGTCGCTCGTGGCCTCACTCTTGAGGACTGCGAGCGCGATACTCGCATCTCCAAGCGGTACCTCGATGCCCTCGAGCGCGAAGACTGGAAGGTCTTCCCGGCGCCGGTGTACAGCCGGGCCTTCCTCCGCACCTATTCACAGTACCTCGGTCTGAACCCGGCCGAGCTGATGCGCCTCTTTCAGTCCCAGACCGAAGAGCCAGTCATTCGCCCGCTCCCGGAAGTAGCAGGCCCGCAGCCGACCGCGAACATGAACTTCGTGCTCGCCGGGGTGGTGCTGGTGGTGCTGCTCTTCGCCGGCGCTTTCATGTTCCTCTCGCGCGGAGGAGGCGATGGCGGTGAAACGGTGAAGAACCCGCTCCCGACGATTACCACGGAAGGCCAGGGTGGTGGCGTACAACAGCCGGGGGTCGGCAAGCCCATTCCGGAAATCAAGAAGGGCGAAGTGCCTGATCTCGTTGGCGTGCGTTCCGATGACGCGATCCTCGCGCTGGAGCAAGCGGGGCTCAGCTACGTGATCGTCGAGACGGACAGTGCGTCCGGCACGGCAGGCGTCGTCGCGTCGCAGGATCCTGCGCCGAACACCAAGGGCGGCAGCAAGACCTCGGTCACCCTCGTCGTGCCGCGAAGCTAGGGGCCGTCCGGTACCCTGAACTTGTGCAATATCACATCGTTACATTGGGCTGCGCGAAGAACGTCGCGGACAGCGAACGTATCTCGCGCGTCCTGGGCGTTGGTTCGCACGCCGAGGTCGAAGAACCTTCGGCGGCCGATGTCGTCATTGTCAACACCTGTGGCTTCATCGACGCCTCAAAAGAGGAGTCGGTCAACACCATCCTCGAGCTGGCCGGGGAGAAGCGCCCGGGTCAGCAGCTTGTCGTCGCCGGGTGCCTGACGGCGCTGCACGGAGCCGAGCTGCAGGCAGAGATTCCGGAGATCGACGCCGTCTTCGGGGCTGAGGAATGGACGGGAATCAGCGCCTTTATCCAGACGCTCGAGCCGGTCCGCTTGGTTGAGCCGCCCTTCGATATCCCGGAGATTATGCGCGCGCCGACTCGCCGGCCCAGCGCTTACCTGAAGATCTCTGACGGCTGCAACGCGCCCTGCACGTTCTGCATCATCCCGAAGATGAAGGGCAAGCTGCACAGCACGCCCGCGGACGAGCTGGTGATCGAGGCACAGCGCCTCGCCGGCGAAGGCGTGCGGGAGATCGTGCTGGTGGCCCAGGACAGCACGGACTACGGCCGCGATCTCGGCCTGCGCGATGGGTTGCCGGAACTGCTGGAGCGCATCTCCGCGGCCGTGCCCGAGGTGCCGTGGCTGCGCCTGATGTATGCGTATCCCGGCCACGTCACGCAACGCCTGGCGGAGACGATGGCGCGCCTACCGAACACGGCGCACTACATCGACATTCCGCTACAGCACGGCGCGGAGAGCGTCTTACGACGGATGAAGCGTCCGAGCAACAAGCGCCTGGTCAAAGACATGCTCGACACGCTGCGGCAGTCGATGCCGGATATCGCAATCCGGACGACGTTTATCGTGGGGTACCCGGGGGAGACAGAGGACGAGTTCCAGGAACTGCTTGGCTTCGTGCGCGAGATGGCCTTCGACCGCATCGGCTGTTTCACCTTCTCGCCGCAGTCGGAGTCGCCGGCGGCCTTCGAACCCAATCCGGTCCCGGAGAAGGTGAAGAAGCGGCGGCAGCGCCAGCTCATGGAAGTGGCACAGCAGGTGTCGCTCATCAACAATCGCGCGCTGATCGGCCGCGAGATCGATGTGCTCGTCGAATCACTGAACACGGGGCAGCGCGAGGGCATGGATGCGGACATGGTGGTCGGGCGTTCGTATCGCGACGCGCCGGAGGTCGACGGACTCGTCTTGCTTCGGGGGGACTTCGCCCCGGGAGATTTCGTGCGGGCGAGGGTGACGCAGGCGCTTGCGTACGATCTCGTCGCGGAGCCGCTGTAGTGTTAGGTCTCGGGAGTGGCGCAGCGTTCGGTAGGAGCGCGGGCGCCCTCGCCCGCCGTCGATCTGCCAACATCTCTGTCCCTGGTTTGTTGCGCACAATCGCCGATGCTGCACGCGCATCAAAGCTGTTTACTGCGTCTGTCCGCCTGCGGCGGACGCACAGCCGGGGACGGCTGTGCCACACGCTTCGCGTCGCCCTCACCAGCATCAAGGCGCAGCACCAGACCACTAGTCGTCGAGGGTGATGACTTCGGTGTAGACGTCGGTGATCTCTGCGTCCAGGCGTGAGTCCTGCACATAGGCGACGATCTCGTGCAGCATCTCCTCGCAATGGCGGGCGGAATTCGAGACGACGGCGACGCCGATCGTAGCTACCTGCCAGGCATCATTGTCGCCAACCTCGGCGACGGCGGCCTGGAACTTGTTGCGGATCCGCTGCATAAGGCTGCGGATGACCTGCCGCTTGTCCTTCAGCGATCCGCTCGCGGGAATGTGGAGGCGGAAGCGGAGCAGGCCGGCGTTCAGATGATGACCTCTTCCTGGTCCTCCGGCTCCTCCTCTTCGTGGAGGGGAAGCGGCGGCATGTCGTCGGGCTTCTCGAGGCCGAAGTATTCGAGGAAGCGGACGGTGGTGCCGAAGAGGACGGGGCGGCCGACGACCGGGGCGCGGCCGATCTCTTCGACCAGGCCGCGGGCCATGAGCGTGCGGATCGGGCCGTCGCAGTCGACACCGCGGACGGACTCGATGCCGGCGCGGGTGAGGGGCTGGCGGTAGGCGATGATGGCGAGCGTCTCGATGGAGGCGTTGGTGAGCGGTGGGTGTTCGAGGCCGAGGAAGCGCTCGACGTAGGCGGCGGTGTGGGAGGCGGACACGAGCTGGACGAGATCACCGGTGCGTTGGAGGCGGACGCCGCGATCGCGGCACTGCTCAGCCAAGGCGTTCAGCGCTTTGTCGATGTCGGCCTTGGGGGCGGCGATGATGCGGGCGAGGGCGCCGACTTCCAGCGGCGCATCGGCGACGAAGAGGACGGCCTCGACGACGGCGGTCAGGTGCTCGGCGGGGGGAGGCTCGATGAGCCGGGGCTTGCGCTTCTTGAGGTGCGTCGGGGCTTCTTCGGTGGTCACGGTGCTCCTCGGTCGTCGGTCGTCGGTCGTCGGTCGTCGGTCGTCGGTCGTCGGTCGTCGGGGCAGTGTAGCTGTTGGTTGTTGGCGGGCGAGGGCGCCCGCACTCTCTAATGGAGGATCGGAGCTACGCGAAAAATCTGCGCGAAAAAAGTTTCCGAATAATAATGTGTCAACGATGTAATTGGTCAAGTGCCTGGTTCCGGCCCCCCTGAGCGAGCACACCGGAGCTCGGACGCAGTCGGGCGCAGCAGGCTGCGCCCCTACTTGAGGGCGCGGCAAGCGGCGTCCCTACGATTACATGGCGATCGTTCTCAATCCTTGTGGGACGAACGTCTGCGCGACCCTTCTTCGATTAGGAGCAGGCGCTGAAGCCGCAGACGGGGCAGGTGACGCAGCCTTCGCCGTGGACGAGGGGGCCGCCGCAATCGGGGCAGGCGCGAGCGCGGGGGACGACGAGGGTGCGGATGCGAATCTGGCGACGGGTCATGGCTGACCTCCTGCTAGTACGGGCGTTCTGATGTGGGGATTTTAATAGAACGCCTGTGCTGTTGTCAAGCGGCGGGGCAAGACGGGTCAACAGATGGGACAAATGAAGGCCTTACAATACGCCCGTTGAATCGGCGCGGTTGGTTTCAGCCGAATGGAAGGCTGGCGTATGCGGGTTTTGGTAGCGCCACAGGAGTTCAAGGGGAGCCTGACCGCGGCGGAGGCGGCGCGGGCGATCGCGGCGGGGGTGCGGGAGGCGATGCCTTCGGCGGACGTGATCGTGGCGCCGATGTCGGATGGCGGGCCGGGATTGGTGGAGGTGATGTTGTCGAGGGGGGCGACTCGGGTGGAGGCTGACTGCTCGGATCCGCTGATGCGGCCTATTCGGGGGGCTTTTGCGCTGCTGGAGGATGGGTCGGCGGTGATCGAGATGGCGGCGGCTTCGGGGCTGGTGCTGTTGACGGCGGCGGAGCGAAGTCCGCTGGCAGCGACGACGTTTGGAACGGGCGAGTTGATCCTGGCGGCGCTGGACCGGGGACGTCGGAGCATCGTCATCGGCGTGGGCGGGAGCGCGACGGTTGATGCGGGGGCGGGGGCTTTGCAGGCGCTGGGTGTGCGGTTACTGGATACGGAGGGGTGGGATCTGCCGCTGGGCGGCGGGGCCCTGGTGCGACTGGACCGGATCGATCTATCCGGTGTTGATGCTCGGTTGGCAACGACGCCGATTCGGGTGGCGGTGGATGTGCGGAACACGCTTTGTGGGGAGACGGGGGCGGCGGCGATGTTCGGGCCTCAGAAGGGGGCGTCGGCCGCGGATGTTGCTCTGTTAGAGGAGGGGCTGCGGCGGTTTGCGGAGGTGGCGCGGCGCGACTGCGGCGTGGATGTGGAGGCGCTGGTGGGAGGCGGGGCGGCGGGCGGGCTGAG
>CXWL01126617.1_pt1 | contig 20693 bp, 19 predicted proteins | sample 590931 | NCBI WGS metagenome assembly CXWL01 (sample SAMEA3498368, study PRJEB10139) | groundwater metagenome | biome: water well; material: biofilm material | place: Germany | collected 2015-04-27 | reverse complement strand
ATTTCTGGATAGCTGCCGAACGACCAAGGATTGGCCCGATACGAGCTGCTATCCAGTATACGGAGGCGCGCTGATTACCAGCCGCTGCCATACTGGACTCCATCAGAAGTCGCCATTCGCGGTCGCTCGCACACCCGATGTGAATGGGGGCACAATTGGGGGCACAATTAGTTTTTTTCGAGCTTTAAACACCGTTCTAGAGCCAAGTCAAAATGTTTTTTGGGGATCCGGATAGCCTCTAACCAAACACAACCGCATCAATCAGTCAAAAACTCCCCTTTGAACCCCAGGTTCCAAGACGCGCGCAATGCCGCCGTCTTCAATGCGCGCACCTGATCCGGATGGATGTCTCTGGATATGTACTGCACCGTCGCCACAAGTGCGAGGGTGCCAATCAGTTCGGCGTTGATCCCCAGAATTGGCGCTGCCAGCGCCGACACCCCCAGCGTCTCCTCTTCTATCGCGGCTGCCCAGCCCTGACGGCGCGCCTCGCTGACCTGATGCTGCAGCACCTTGGGGTCCGTGACGGTGTGCAAGGTGATGGCCGCCAATCCCGCCGTCATGACCTGCTCGACATTCAATTGTCGGGAGAACGCCAGTGCGACCTTGCCCTGGGCATTGCAGTGCAACTGCAATTCGGTGCCGGTGCGTACGCCGATCTCCAGAGATGACTTGCCCAGTTGCGTGTCGACCACTACAAGGCGGCGCCCTTGCAGTGCCGACAGCACCACCGTCAGGCCCAATTCTTCACGCAAGTCGCGAATGGCGTCGGTCGAGGCGCTGAGCAGGTCGATACCACTGGCTGCCACGCGTCCCAGCACAAACGCCTGGATCCCCAGGCGATAGCGCGATGTCTGTGGGTTCTGGCTCAGGTAGCCGCGCTCGACCAGGGTTTTCAGGTGGCGGAATACCGAGCCCTTGGTGGTATTCAATTGGGCCGCCAGCTCGCTGACACCGATTTCGCCGTCGGCACCGGCCACGCGTTCCAGCACATCGAACGCCAGTTGCACCGACCTGACGCCGCCCTTCCCGGTTTCTTCACTCATCGTCTTGGGTCTCCCTTTCGTGCGCGCCGTTCGCACAGGCGAAACAACTCGATGGCGCGAATATCGCTCAAGCGTGAGCCACTGACAAGTGACGACCGTCCAGCGCGCTGAGCGCCCAGCAACGCTCTGAACAGCAAACCTGTTGATTCAAAAAGGAAAATTATCCCAGGTATAAAAACAACGCCCTCTTTGGTTTCGTGTGCGAAATAGTTTTTCTACCAGCGAAACAGAAAACATTTGACGAGCATCCCGATAGCTCGTAAAAATGAAACTACGTCCCGCATACGCTTACGAGTTAACCCTAGAGGAAGTACGCCCATGAATGCCCAAGGCTCGGCACTGGCCCAGCGTGATATCGCCTACCACCTTCATCCCCAGACCAACCTGCGGCTGCATGAGCAGGTCGGCCCGTTGGTGATCGAGCGTGGCGAAGGCATCTACGTGTTTGACGAAAACGGCCAGCGCTATATCGAGGGCATGTCCGGGCTGTGGTGCGCCACCCTGGGTTTCAGCCAGCCACGCCTGGCCGATGCCGCCCATGCGCAGATGCTCAAGCTGCCCTATCAGCAGACCTTCGCCCACCGCAGCCACGGTCCGGCCGCCGACCTTGCCGCCGAGTTGATTGCCCATGCCCCGGCGGGGCTGGAGAAGGTGGTGTTCCAGAGCTCCGGCTCCGAGGCCGTCGATACCGCGATCAAGTTCGTGCGCTATTACCACACCGCGATCGGCAAGCCGGGCAAGCATCGGCTGATCGCTCGCCAGCGCAGCTACCACGGCACCACCCTTGCCGCCGCCAGCCTCACCGGGTTGCCGAACATGCATAAAGGCTGGGGCGAGCCGCTGGCGGATGTGATCCACGTGCGCTGCCCGCACCTGTACCGCCAGGGCGAGCCTGGGGAGACCGAAGAAGCCTTCGCCACACGCCTGGCCGAGGAGCTTGAGCAAACCATCCTGCAAGCAGGCCCCGAGACCATCGGCGCGTTCTTCGCCGAACCGATCATGGGCACCGGCGGCGTGATCGTGCCGCCGACCGGGTACTTCGCCAAAGTTCAGGCGGTACTGCGCAAGTACGAGATCCTGATGATCGCCGACGAAGTCATCTGCGGGTTTGGACGTACCGGCCATTACTGGGGTAGCGAGGCGGTGGGCATCGAGCCCGATATGCTCACCTGCGCCAAAGGCCTGTCGGCTGCGTTTCAACCGATCTCCGCCCTGCTGGTCAGCGACCGCATCTACCAGGTCATTGCCGACCAGAGCCAGGCCCTCGGCGGCCTCGGCCACGGCTACACCTACGGCGGCCACCCGGTGGCGGCGGCCGTGGCGCTGGAAACCCTGCGCCTTTACGACGAACTGGACATCGTCGCCCATGTGCGCGAAGTGGCTCCGGCGTTCCAGGCCGGCCTGCGCGCGCTGGCTGATCATCCGCTGGTGGGTGAGGTACGCGGCATCGGCCTGATGGCAGCCCTGGAATTCGTTGCCGACAAGCACAGCCGCGAGCCGTTCGCCGCTGAACTGAAGATCGCCCAGCAGGTCAGCACGGTGCTGCAACGCAACGGCATCCTGCTGCGCGCCCTGGGCGACACCCTGGTCTTGGCGCCGCCGCTGATCGTCGATGCCGACCAGATCCAGACTATTCTCAAGGCTGTGGCCCAGGCACTGGATGAAGTCCATGCAGGTGTGCGGCCATGATCGCCCAGTCCTTGCGCCCACAGCCCGAGGTCGCCATGCCGCTACCGCAGGACCCTATTGCCGCCCCGGCCAGCGCCTCGACCGTGGTGCGTTTCGACGGCGTGTACAAGACCTACGACGAACGCAGCTGGGTGGTCGACAACCTCGACCTGGACATTCGCCAGGGCGAGTTCCTGTCCCTGCTCGGCCCCAGCGGGTCGGGCAAGACCACCACGCTGATGATGCTGGCCGGTTTCGACGCCCCGGATCGTGGGCGCATCCTCATGGATGGCCAGGACATCAGCGCCCTGCCCGCCTACAAGCGCGACATGGGCGTGGTGTTCCAGAGCTACGCGCTGTTCCCGCACATGAGCGTGGCGCAGAACGTGGCGTTCCCGCTAAACCTGCGTAAGGTACCGGCCGCCGAGGCCCGCACTCGGGTCAGTGAAGCACTGGCCCTGGCGCGTCTTGAGGGTTTCGAGGACCGTCGCCCCGGGCAGTTGTCCGGCGGCCAGCAGCAACGGGTCGCGCTGGCTCGGGCGCTGGTCTATCGCCCACGCATCCTGTTGATGGACGAACCTCTCGGCGCGCTCGACAAGGCGTTGCGCGAACACATGCAACTGGAACTCAAGGCCATCCACCAACAGTTGGGCATCACCTTCGTCTACGTCACCCACGACCAGGACGAAGCGATGACCATGTCCGACCGGGTGGCGGTGTTCAACGACGGCAAAATCGCCCAGATCAACGCGCCGCACCTGCTCTACACGCGGCCCTCGAGCCGCTTTGTGGCCAACTTCCTGGGCGAGACCAACCTGCTCGACAGCACGGTCATCGCCCGAACCGCCAGCCACGCCCAAGTGCGCCTGGATGAAGACGGCAGCACCCATGAAGCCTGCTGCGCCGATGCCAGCCTGGCCCCAGGCGATCGCGCGGCGCTGGCGATTCGTCCGGAAAACCTGCGCCTGGCCGCACCTGGCGAGCCCTCGATCAACGTGCAAGTGATCGACAGCATTTTCCACGGTGCCCACAGCCGCATACGTCTGCGCATGGCCCGAGGTGCGCAACTGTCGATGACCTGCAACCCAGCCAGTCTCGGACGCGCTGCCCCGCAGCCTGGTGAAACCCTGGCCCTGGCAGTGCCGGCGGAACAGGCCATGGTGCTGCGCTGACGTATTGCACGACCACACAACAACAAATAACGCATCGGCTCGACCTGCATCACTGCCAACCAATTCCAATTCCAAAGGCTGGGAGTCACACCATGATCAATCGTCACCGCTTCAGCACCCTCACCCTCTGCGGGCTCGCCCTGCTCGCCAGCGGCGCCCAGGCCCGCGACCTGACCGTTGCCTCCTGGGGCGGTGCCTATCAGGACGTGCAACGGGACATCTTCTTCAAGCCGTACACCCAGGCCAGCGGCAATAAAGTCGTCGACGACAGTTGGGAAGGCGGCATCGGACTGCTGCGCACCCGTGCCGAAAGCGACGACGGCGGCTGGGACCTGGTGCAGGTCGAAGGCGAAGACCTGGCACTGGGCTGTGCCGAAGGCTTGTTCGTGCCACTGGACGTTTCCCGCATCGGCGGCAAGGCCAACTATATCCCCGGCGCCACCAGCACATGCGGCATCGGTAATGCGGTCTACAACTTCGTCATCGGTTACGACACCAGCAAACTCAAGCGTGCGCCGACCGGCTGGAGCGACTTCTTCGACACCGCCACCTTCCCCGGCAAACGTGCTCTGCGCCAGGGCCCCAAAGGCAATCTGGAAGCGGCCCTGATGGCCGAGNNGACGGCGTGGCCCCGACCGACGTCTACAAGACCCTCGGCACGCCCGGCGGTGTCGAGCGCGCCTTCCACAAACTCGACAGCATCAAGGGCCAGTTACTGTTCTGGAAGGCCGGCGGTCAGCCGATGCAACTTCTGGCATCCGGCGAGGTGGCGATGACGACCTCCTACAACGGCCGGGTGACCAATGCCATCCGCCAGGACCACAAGCCGTTCGGGCTGGTGTGGAACCAGTCGCTGCAAACGATGGACAGCTGGGCAATCCTCGCCAACTCGCCCAACGTGGACAAGGCCTACGGCCTGCTCAAGGTGATGGGGGACGGCGAGAACCAGAAGCGTTGGCCAGCCCTGCAACCCACTGGCATCACCTCGCTCAAGGGCATCGCCGACACCGACCCGGCGGTAATGGTCGACTCGCCCAGTGCGCCACAGAACAGCGCCAACGTGCTGGTGCTGGATGACCATTTCTGGGTCGACCGCATCGATGAACTGAATGCCAAATGGACCGCCTGGGCGGCCAAGTGAGCCGGGGGAAATCACATGAGTGCTCTCGCCTTCGACAACGCCATCCCGGTGGTGGCGCGCAAGGATCGCGCCGCGCTGTGGCGGGCCTATGGCCTGCTGGCTCCGTTGGTGCTGTTCCTGCTGCTGACCTTCGTCGGCCCCATCGGCACGCTGTTGTGGCGCGCCGTGGCCGATCCGGAACTGACTGAAGCGTTGCCCGCCACGGCCCTGGCGGTTGCCAACTGGGACGGCACCTCGGCGCCGGACGAACGCCTGTTCGCGCCACTGGTGAAGGACCTGCGCCAGGTGCAACCGCGAGAGCTCGCGGCAGCAGCACGACGTCTGGCGTATGAGGCACCGGCACTGCGTGCCCTGTTGACCGCCGCGCGCCGTGAAGCGGCGCAACTGGACGGCACGGCGGCCTCGCTGCAGGCCCTCGATCCGCGCTGGCTGGACAACGCGACGTGGCAGACTTTCAAGCGCGCCACGGGGCCGGTCGGCAGCTATCACCTGCTGTCAGCGGTGGACCTGAAGCACGACTACCGCGATGGTTTGGTGGCCAAAGAGGAAACCGGGCTGTACCGAGCCATTCTCGGGCGCACCTTCGGCATTGCGGCAATCACCACGCTGGTCTGTGTGCTGCTGGCGTTCCCACTGTGCGCCTTCCTCGACAAGCGTACGCCGCGCACCCGCAACGCCTTGCTGCTGTTGATCCTGCTGCCGTTCTGGACCTCGATTCTGGTGCGTACCACTGCCTGGATGGTGTTGTTGCAGGACCAGGGCCTGGTCAACGCCTGGCTGCTGCGCCTGGGCCTGGTCGACAGTCCGTTGCACCTGCTCTACAACCGCTTCGGGGTGATCCTGGCGCTGGTCCACGTGATGCTGCCGTTCATGGTCTTCCCGCTGCTGGCGGCCATGGCCGGCTGTAACCGTTTGCTGGTGCAGGCGGCCTATTCCATGGGCGCGCGGCCATTGCGAGTGTTCTTCCAGGTCTACCTGCCGCAAGTGCTGCCAGGCCTGGCAGCCGGCGCGCTGATGGTGTTCATCGTCACCCTGGGCTTCTACATCACCCCCGCGCTGCTGGGCGGACCTGCCGACCAGATGATCAGCTTCTACATCGCGCAATTCACCACCGGCACCCTCAACTGGGGCCTGGCGTCAGCCCTCGGACTGATTTTGTTGGTAGCCACCACCCTGCTTTATCTGGTCCAGGCGCACCTGGCTCGGCGCGGCCACGAAGGAGCAAAACGATGATCCGCAATCCCAACCGCGGGCCACTGGCGTGGTTCGGCAATTTGAGCCTGTCGCTCAGTGGCGTGCTGGTGCTGGCGTTCCTGCTGCTGCCGATCCTGGTGGTCTTGCCGCTGTCGTTCAGCGACAACCGCTACATGTCGCTGCCGTTGGGCAGCTTCACCTTGCACTGGTACGAGCAGTTTTTCGGCTCCAGCCAATGGCTCGGCGCGCTGGCCAACAGCTTTGCCATCGCCCTGACCAGCACCGCCCTCGCGGTGTTGCTGGGGGGGCTGGCGGCGCTCGGCCTGCGTCACCCTTCGATGCCTGGCAAGCGGGTGATCGAAGTGCTGCTGATCGCGCCGATGATCGTGCCGGCGGTGATCGTCGGGGTCGGCATGTACTTCGTGTTCTCCAGTGCAGGTCTGACCCGCAGCTACCTGGGCCTGGTGCTGGCGCACACGACCCTGGCGGTGCCCTTCGTCATCGTCAACGTCGGTGCTGCGCTCGGCGGCTTGAACCAGCGCCTGTTGTGGGCGGCCGCCAGCATGGGCGCGACACCCTGGGTCACGCTGCGCCAGGTGACCTTGCCGCTGATTTCGCCGGGGCTGGTCTCGGGCGCCCTGTTCGCCTTCGCCACCTCGCTGGACGAAGTGGTGGTGACGCTGTTCCTCGCCGGCCCCGACCAACGCACCCTGCCGCGGGAAATGTTCACCACCGCCCGCGAAGCCCTGAGCCCGGTGCTGCTGGCCGCCGCGACCATCATGGTGCTGTTCGCCACCTTGCTGCTATTGCTCTCGCGCTCTCTATCCCGCCGCTGAACCTGGGGCAACGGCACGCCGTTGCCCATTCATCCCGTCAATCCTTGACATCCACTCGGAGGGCTTCTTAATATCGCGACCACACAGAGAAACAGCGTTTCGCAGAAAAAAACAAAATAGCGAAGTCCCGTTTTACCGCTCACTGCCCAAAAAAAGCTTTTTTGCCTGCCTTGCATGCAGGCTGCCCGATAATTCCAGAGAGCCTCTGATGAACCTCATTTCCCGCAACACCTTTGTCAGCGACCAGGATTGCTCGCTGTACAACCGCATCGCCTGGCGCATCTTGCCGTTCCTTTTCGTGCTCTACGTCGTGGCCTTCCTCGACCGCGTCAACGTCGGCTTCGCCAAATTGCAGATGGCCGCCGATGTGGGCCTGAGCGACATGGCCTTCGGTTTTGGCGCCGGGGTATTTTTCCTCGGCTACTGCCTGTTCGAGATCCCCAGCAACATGATGATGCAGCGTGTCGGCGCACGCTTGTGGATCGCCCGGATCATGGTGGTCTGGGGCATCATTTCGACCTCGATGATGTTCGTTTCCACCCCCACTTCGTTCTATATCCTGCGTTTCCTGCTCGGGGTGGCCGAAGCCGGTTTCTACCCTGGCATCGTGCTGTACCTGACGTACTGGCTGCCGTCCTATGCGCAATCCCAGGGCCTGGCCTGTCTGAGCCTGGGCGTGGGTTTTGCCGGCGTAATCGGCGGGCCGCTGTCGGGCTGGATCATGCAGACCTTTGCCGGCATGCACGGCCTGGCCGGCTGGCAATGGCTGTTTTTGCTCGAAGGCCTGCCGGCGGTGCTCCTCGGCATCGTGGTGTTCTTCTACCTCGATGACCGCCCCGGCAAGGTGCGCTGGCTGAGCGCCGCACAGAATGCCAAGGTGGTCGCCGACCTCGACCGCCAACGTCGGGAGCACGAGCAGGCGGGTGCCACCCACACCTTGCGTAGCGCCTTCCGCCACCGTGCGTTGTGGTGCCTGGTGTTCGTCAATTTCGCCCTGTTGTGCGGCACCTACGGTGTGTCGTTCTGGCTGCCGCAGATTATCCGCAATCTGGGTGAGCAGACCCTGTTGGAGACCGGCCTGTTGTCGGCTGTGCCGTTCGCCGTGGGCTCGGTGTGCATGCTGCTTGTCGGCAAGCATTCGGACCGTACCCGCGAACGCCGTTGGCACGCCTCGTTGTCGATCCTCGCCGCGTGCCTGGGCCTGGCCCTCAGCGCGACTTTCCACAACCAGCCACTGTTGTGCCTCGCCAGCCTGTGCCTGGCGATGGCCGGCAGCCTCTCGGCATTCAACGTGCTGTGGGCGATCCCCGGCACGCTGCTGACCGGCGCCGCCACCGGAGTCGGTATCGCCCTGATGACCACTGTCGGCAACCTCGGCGGCTACGCCAGCCCGTTCATGATGGGCTGGATAAAGCAGTCCAGTGGTCACCTGGAATACGGCCTGTTTATCCTCGCCGCCCTGAACCTCGCCGCCGCGTTGGTGATGGCCCGGGTGCGCTCCCAGGCTGGGCCCGTGGCCGCTGTTGGCACCGCAGGCTGAGCCTGCCCTGATACAAGGAATAGAAATGAGCAACAGCGGATTTTTTCACGATGAACACTGCTTCTGGCACAGCGGTGGCCTGTTCGCCCTGACCTTGCCCGTGGGTGGCTGGGTCGAACCACCGTCGGGTGCCGCCCACGCCGAATCACCGGAGTCCAAGCGCCGCCTGAAAAACCTGGTGGAAGTCTCGGGCCTGGGCAAGTCGCTGGTGCAGCGCGGCGGCGAGCCGGTGTCCATGGCGCAGATGCTCAAGGTGCACACGCCCGAGTACCTGCAGCGCTTTCGCCAACTGTGCGCCAACGGCGGTGGCCTGCTCGACCCGGGCGCACCGGTCGGCCCGGCCACCTATGAGGTCGCCCGGGTATCGGCAGGTCTGGTCAGTGCGGCCGTCAACCAGGTGCTGCAAGGCGAACTGGACAACGCCTACGTGCTCAGCCGCCCGCCCGGCCACCACGCCCTGCCCGATCAGGCCATGGGTTTCTGCTACCTGAACAACATCGCCATCGCCATCGAGATCGCTCGCGAGCAATTCGGCATCGAGCGTGTGGCGGTGCTCGACTGGGACGTGCACCACGGCAACGGCACCCAGACGATCTACTACGAACGCGACGACGTGTTGACACTGTCGATCCATCAGCAGCGCGCCTACCCCCGCGGCTACACCGGCGAACACGATACCGGCAGCGGTGCTGGAGCCGGGCTCAACGTCAATGTGCCCCTTCCACCAGGCAGCGGCCATGAGGCTTATCTGCACGCCATGCAACGCATGGTGCTGCCGGCGCTGGAGCGTTATCGCCCGCAACTGATCATCGTTGCCTGCGGTTATGACGCCAGCGGCGTCGACCCTCTGGGGCGCATGCTTTTGCACAGCGACAGCTACCGCGAACTGACCCGTCTGACCCGCGAGGCAGCCGAACGCCTGTGCGACGGCAAACTGGTGCTGGTGCACGAAGGCGGTTACGCCGAAGCCTATGTGCCGTTCTGCGGGTTGGCGGCCATCGAGGCGCTCAGTGGCATTCGCACCGACGTGCAGGACCCGTTGCTCGCAATGCTCGAGTCTCAACAACCCGACGCGCAAACCGTCGCCTTTCAGAAAACCCTGATCGACCAACTGGTGTAATCGGCCAACTAACCACTTCGGAGACAAATGCCTAACGAACAATTCCAATAATCCAATCGTCCGCCAACACACTTCCTGATTTATCGAACTTGAACCCACGGCCGTCATCGCCTTGATGACGGCCGTGCGCTCACGCACACGCCTGGAAAATAACTACATGAATGCTAAGAAGACCACATTGGCACTGGCTGTTACTTGCGCCCTCTCCTGCAATGCCATGGCCGACACGGGTGGCTTTGTCGAAGATGCGCACTTCTCGATAAAAGCACGCAACTTCTACATGAATCGCAACTTCCTCGACGACCGCACTTCACAGAACTACTCCGAAGAATGGGCGCAGGGTTTCATTGGCCTCTTCGAGTCCGGCTATACGCCGGGGACCGTTGGCTTCGGGGTGGACGGCATCGCCCTGCTCGGCTTGAAACTGGACACTGGCGGGGGGCGCAAAGGCGGTGGCACGCTGCTATTGGAGGAAGACAGCGACGGTGCCAAGAGCAGCTATTCCAAGGGTGGCGCTGCAGTAAAAGCGCGGTTCTCGAAAACGATCTTCAAGTTCGGCGAGCAACTGATGAACCTGCCGGTACTCGCCACCAGCGATAACCGTCTGTTGCCCGAAACCACCGAGGGCTGGCTGGTCACCAGCAAGGAAATCCCCGATCTGACGCTGCACGCCGGCCACTTCACGGCTTTGCGCAGCCGCGATCAGAGTGAACACGACAGCGGTGGCATGACCTCGCTGGACTTGTTCGGTGGCAACTACACCGTCAATAAACAATTGAACGTGCGCGCCTATCATTCCGATGTCGGGGATTACTGGCGCAAATATTACCTGGGCAGCACATTGGCGTTACCGATCAGCGAGGGTTTAGCGGCAACGTTCGATTTCAACGGGTATGACACCCAGAGTGAAGGCCGGCAATTGGGCGGCATCCTGGATAACCGTATCTGGAGTTTGTCGGCCGCATTGGCGGCCGGGCCACATACCTTCATGGTCGCCCATCAGCGGGTGACCGGCACCGGCAACTACACCTACGGTGTGGATGGCAACAGCACGGTTTTTTTGGCTAACTCCGTGCAATATTCGGACTTCAACTACGAGAACGAACGTTCGTGGCAGGCCCGTTACGACTTCAACTTTGCGGGCGTCGGCATGCCGGGCCTGAATTTCATGGGCCGCTACCTGCGCGGCACCGATTTCCATACCGCGCAAACCGACAACGGTCGCGCCTGGGAACGCGACCTGGAGCTCAAGTACGTGGTGCAATCCGGGTCGGCCAAGGACCTTTCCTTTCGCATCCGCCAGGCCAGTTTCCGCAGCCCCGATCGCGGGCTGAACTTCAACGAAGTGCGGGTCATTACCGAGTACCCGATCAACATCCTCTGAAGCGCCACCCACACAGGAGCCGGATCCGGCCCCTGCCATGACCGCCAGCGCCTAGAGGCGCTGGTAGGTTCCCGCATGTAAACGCTCGCTGATCTCCGCCGCCGCCGACTGCAACTCGCGCAACATTGCCGCCGGTGGTGGCGACGGGATCGCCGCGCTTGGCCCGACGATGCCGATGGTGCCGACGATCTGGTCGTTGTCGCGAAAAATCGGACAGCACACGGCGTTGATCCCTATGGTCACCTCGCCGTCCGCATCGTCATACAGACGCTCGCGAATCAGCGCCAGGCGCTGGGCCAACGCCTCCGGTTCGTGCAGGGTTACGGGCGTCAGTTGCGGCATCTTGCGGCGCATCACCCGTTGCTGGCTGGCGGTATCGGCGAATGCCAGTACCGTGCGGCCCTGAGCCGAACAATACGGCAGCACACGGTTGCCAGGTTTCACCGAAATGCACACGTTGGCCTTGGATTCGACACAGGACACCACCAGTGCCGTGTCGTGGGTGGCGACAGCGAGCAAGGCCGTTTGGCCGGTGGCATCGCGAATGCGGGTCAGGTAGGGATCGGCGATGGCGCGCAGGTCGAACTGTTCGCCAGCGGCTTCACCATAGGCCACCAGGCGCGAACCGAGCATGTATTTCTCGGTGGTCGGGTCCTGCTCGAGGATCCCCAACTGGCGCATCGAAGCCAGGTGCCGGTAGGTGCGCGGCTTGGCCGCTTGCAGCTGTTGGGCCAGCTCGGTGACCCCGAGCGGGCGCCGCGCAGCGGTCAGTTCATCGAGCAGGCGGAAGACCATCTCCACCGATTCGAGCAGGGCCGGACCAGTGGCAGGCTTTTCATCATCCTGGTTCAAGCGTTCACCTCGCATGGGGCTTTGGGGAAAGGCCCGATTGTATCGCTCGGCGAAACGCTTGTGTTGGTCTACGACATCAAATACTGGCAGGCTCCGCTGCAACCTTGGCGCGATCCTGTTGCGGCAGCTTCACCGAGGNNAAACATTGTGTAGGCACCCAGCAGGGTCATTACCGCCAGCACATACAAGCCGTACTCCAAGTGCCCGCTACCCTGCTTCACCCAGCCCATCATGAACGGGCTGGCGTAGCCGCCCAGATTGCCGATAGTGGCGATCAGCGCAATACCGGCCGCTGCCGCAGTACCGGTCAGCAATACGCCAGGCAAAGCCCAGAGCACGCAGAACCCGGCCAGGCCACCGGACATCGCCAGGCTCAAGCCGGCCAACGAAAGCACCGGCTGATCGTGGAAAAACGCCGCTATCGCCAGGCCCGCTGCCGAGGCCAGGTTGCACAGGGTGCCGTGCCAACGCCGCTCGCGGGTGCGGTCCGAATGTCGGCTGACCACCAGCATCACCACCGACGCGACCGCAAAAGGAATCGCTGCGATCAGGCCGGTGTGGGTCAGGCTCTTGATGCCCAGCCCCTGCACGATCTGCGGCAGCCAGAAGCTCACGCCATAAGTGCCGCACAACAAGGCAAAGTTCACATAGATCAATCGCCACAGGTCCTTGTTGACGAACGCCGCACGGAAGTTGTGCCCGGCCCCCGCGTGCTCCTGCTCCTGACGCTGCGCCGCCAGTTGACGCACCACCCGCTGGTTCTGTTCAGGGCTCAGCCAGTGGACATTGCCCGGACGATCATCCAGATAGAAGAACACCACGATGCCGAGAATCACCGCCGGCGTGCCCTCGATCAGGAACAACCATTGCCAGCCGGCAAGCCCATGGACGCCCGCGAAGGTCTGCATGATCCAGCCCGATAACGGACTGCCCAGCACTCCGGCCATGGCAATCCCCAGGTTGAACCAGGCCATGGCCTGGGAACGGGCATACGAGGGAAACCAGTAGGTCATGTACAACACCACCCCCGGATAAAACCCAGCCTCGGCCATGCCGAGCAGAAAGCGCATGACGTAGAACTGGTTCGGCGTCTGCACGAACATCATCGACACCGACAGGATCCCCCACATCACCATGATCCGGGTGATCCAAAACCGTGCCCCGACCCGTTGCAGCATCATATTGCTGGGGATCTCGCACAGGCAGTAGCCGATGAAAAACACCCCGGCGCCGAAGCCGAAGGCCATGTCGCTCAGCCCGATATCGGCCGACATCTGCAGCTTGGCAAAACCGACGTTGACCCGGTCGAGAAAGGCAATGATGTAGAGCACGAACAGGAACGGCAGCAACCGCCAGGCGATGCGGTTGTACAGCACGCTGTCCTGCTCGTTGTCGAACGTGTTACGGGCTATGAGCTTCATCGCAGTACCCTTTTTGTAATTGTTGTGTTGGTGAAGCGAGCCCTATCAGGCCTGAGCCGACAGGATGAAATCGGCGCAGCGCTCGCCGATCATGATGCAAGGCGCATTGGTGTTGCCACTGACGATCGTCGGCATGATCGACGCATCAGCCACCCGCAGCCCCTGCACGCCGCGCACGCGCAGTGTTGGGTCGACCACGGCGGCAGCGTCCGAGCCCATCCGGCAGGTACCGGCGGGATGGAATACGGTCTTGGCGACGGTGCGTACGTAGTCTTCGAACACCGTGTCGGGCACGTCGTCGCTTTCCGGCAGCATCAGCATGCGTTCGACCACATTGGCCAGTGCCGGCGCGCGCAAGATCTTGCGGGCCAGCTTCACTCCGGCAACCAGGGTGCGCATGTCCTCGGGATCACTCAGGTAGTTGGCGTTGAGCGCCACCTGCGCCAGCGGGTCGGCGCTTTTCAGGCGCAGACGGCCTCGGGAACGCGGGCGCAGCGCACAAGGGTTGACGGAAATGCCATGACCGGCCGGCGGCATGCGGTCGATATCGCCGACCAGTGCCGGCACCACATGAAATTGCACGTCCGGCCGACCACAGCCGGTGGCATCGACGAACGCTCCGCTTTCCACCACGTTGGAGCTCAGCAGGCCGTGGCGCGTGGCCAGGTATTTCAGGCCATGGCCGATGGCGCGCAGGCCACGGTCGTGCCCCAGCAGGCTCGACGGCTGGCGGGTCTGGGCGTAGACCGAGGCGCTGAGGTGGTCCTGGAAGTTCTCGCCGACTTCGGGGGCGTCCACCCGCACGTCGATGCCCATTGCCTGCAAATGCTCACGCGGGCCGATCCCGGAGAGCATCAGCAGCTTCGGCGAAGCGATGGCCCCGGCGCTGACGATCACTTCGCCACGGGCGCGGAAACTCAAGCCGCGGCCGGCCTCATCCTGTGCCTGCACGCCCACCACCCGCAAACCGTCGAACTGCAAACGGCTGACGTGGATACCCGTCATGACCTTAAGGTTGGGATTCTTGCGTAGCGGCCGCAGGTACGACACAGCTGAACTGGCGCGGCGCCCATCGGCGGTAGTGGTCTGGTAGAAACCGGCACCTTCCTGCCTGGCACCGTTGAAGTCATCGGTGGCCGGCACGCCCGCTTCGACAGCCGCCGTGACAAAGGCGCGACTGAGGAAATGCTTGTGCCGTGGGTCGCTGACCTTCAGCGGCCCCTGTTGGCCGTGCAATTGCCCACCCAGTCGGGCATTGGCTTCACAGCGGCGGAACACTGGCAGCACATCCGACCAGCCCCAGCCCTGGCAACCGGCATTTTTCCATTCTTCATAATCTTCGGCCTGGCCGCGAATGTAGATCATCGCGTTGACCGAGCTGCCGCCGCCCAGGGTGCGACCCTGGGGAATGAACACTTCGCGCTGGTTGACATGGGGCTCGGGCTCAGTGCGGTACATCCAGGTGCGCCGGGTGCCGTGCACGCGGATAAAGGTCCCGGGAATGTGCACGTAGGGGTGATTGTCCGCCGGACCGGCTTCGAGCAGCAGCACTTGCTTGCCCGCCTGGGCCAACCGTGCGCTGAGCGCACAGCCGGCCGATCCAGCTCCGATCACGATGTAATCGAAGGTTTCCATTCTTGTTGTTCTCTGGGTGAAGACGAATCAGCCGACCTGACTGACGAACTTGGTGGTGAAGTAGGCGTCCAGCCCTTCGCTGCCACCTTCACTGCCGTAGCCGCTGTCCTTGACGCCACCGAACGGCGTTTCTGGCGCGGCGAGGCCAAAGTGGTTGATCGAGACCATGCCCGACTGCAACTCGTCGGCCAGCAATGTGGCGCGCTGCACCGAACGGGTGAAGGCAAATGCCGCAAGGCCAAATGGCAGGCCGTTGGCCTTGGCGATTACTGCTTCCAGGGTGTCGAAGGCTACGATCGAGGCAATCGGCGCGAACGGCTCTTCGCTCATGATCCGGGCGTTTTCCGGTACTTCGGTTAGCACGGTCGCCGGGTAGTAAAAGCCTGCGCCCTCGCCGCCCTGCCCACCGAGGCGCAGTTGCGCGCCGACGGCCAAAGCGTCGTCGACATACTCCTGGGCCGCCGTTACCCGACGCGGGTTGGCCAGGGGGCCGAGTTGGGTGCTCGCGTCCTGGCCATCGCCGAGCTTCAGGCTGGCGCTGACGCGACAGAAGGTTTCGACGAAGCGCTCATAGACGCTGGCCTGCACATAGAAGCGGGTTGGCGACGCGCAGATCTGCCCACCGTTGCGGAACTTGAGGTTGGCCCCCAGGGTGGCGACCGCGTCAACGTCGACGTCGTCGCATACGATAAACGGAGCATGACCACCCAGCTCCAGGGTGCAGCGCTTGAGGTACTGGCCCGCGAGGGCACCGAGCGCACGGCCGACCGGCACGGAACCGGTAAAAGACACCTTGCGGATGATCTCCGAGCGGATCAACTGATCCGACACCTCTGCCGGCACACCGAACACCAGGTTCAGCACGCCCGCAGGCACGCCGGCATCCTGAAAGGCACGGCACAGTTCGATGCACGAAGACGGCGTTTCTTCCGGGCCCTTGGCGATGATCGAGCAGCCGGCTGCCAATGCACCGGCGATCTTGCGCACCAGTTGGCTGACCGGGAAGTTCCATGGGCTGAACGCCGCGACCGGGCCGATCGGCTCGCGCAGCACCATCTGCCGTACGCCGCTGGCCCGCGCCGGGATCACCCGGCCGTAGGCGCGACGACCTTCTTCGGCGTACCAATCGATATGGTCACCGGCGCCAAAGGCTTCCATGCGCGCTTCAGCCAGGGGCTTGCCTTGCTCGAGGGTGATCAGTGCGGCGATCTCGTCGGCACGCTCGCGCACCAGATCCGCAGCGCGGCGCAGCACTTTTGAGCGCTCATAGGCCGACGTCTTGCGCCACACCTCGAAGCCGCGTGCGGCAGCAGCCAGCGCGCGATCCAGATCGGCGGAACTGGCCAGGCTCAGCTGGGCGATCACCTCGCCGTTGGCAGGGTTGAATACATCGGCGCGGCGCGGGTGATTGCCGGCTGACCACTGCCCGTCGATCAACAGGGATTCTATGACTCGCATGGACGGCACTTCCTTTAATTTGTTTCTTTTGTAGAAACGTTGTTTTTTTGTACGACACAATCCTAGGTTCGACAAGGAACCGCTGTCAAGGTCGAAAAAGTCACTTGACCGGGCCCCGAACGCCAGCGTAGGTTTATCTCACAACGAAACAGCATTCTTATAAAAGAAACGGAGATACCCCGATGAGTCTCGCCCAGGCCCTGCTTCACAACTGGAATGACCTGCCCCGCGAAACCGTGCGCAAAGGCGTCGAGCGCGTTGCCTTTCGCGGCGACGACACCTTGTGCGTGATGAACTGGCTGACCCCGGGGATGGACGTGTTCCCGCACAGCCACACCTTCGAGCAACTGGTGATCATCGTGCAGGGCCGGGTGCGCTTTCACCTGGACGACGAAGTGGTCGAAGGCGGCCCGGGCAGCATGATCCGCATCCCGCCGCACGTGGTGCATTACGCCGAGCCGCTGGGCGACGAAGTGGTGATGAACCTCGATGTGTTCTCGCCAATCCGCGACGACTACCGCCATCTGATCGACTACCAGGACGCGGAATTCACCCCGGCCAAAGGCGAGCCGGCATGAACTTCACCAGCCGTCTGCGCCAGGGCGAGCGACTGCTCAGCACCTTTATCAAGACGCCCAGCCACGCAGTGATCGAAATTGCCGGCGACTCCGGACTGGACGCAGTAGTGCTCGATGCCGAGCACGCGCCGTTCGATGCCGCCGCCCTCGACATCAGCCTGCTGGCCTGCCGTGCGGCCCGCACCGCAGGCCTGGTGCGGGTGCCGGACAAGCACCCCGCGACATTGCAGCAGGCCCTGGACCTGGGTGCCGACGGCCTGGTATTGCCGCACATCATCAGCGCCGATCAAGCCAACGCGGTGCTGCAGGCGCTGTACTACCGCAACGGCAGCCGGGGTTTCTCCAACTCGCCCCGCGCCGGTGGCTACGGCCGCGCCAGTCTGCCCGAGCATCTGCTGGCCGAGGATGGCCGCCATGCGGTGATCGCCCAGATTGAAGATCGCGAAGCGTTGGACCACCTTGACGAACTGGCGCGCATTGAGCGCATCGACTGCTTGCTGGTCGGGCGCGCCGATCTGAGTGTTTCCCTGGGTGCCGAACAGCTGGACGACCCTCGGGTCGAGGACGCCGTCAGCCGTGTGCTCGACGCCGCCGAGACGGCCGGCAAACCCACCGGCATGTTCGTCGCCAACCTCGAAGACCTCGAACGCTTCGCCGCGCGCGGCGTGAGCTTTTTCATTCTCGGTTCCGACCAGGCGCTGCTGCGCGCCGGCTGGAGCCAGCACGTCCGTCAATTCCACGGGTCGGCCCGCTGACCCGCACCACAACAAGAGAGACTTTCCATGAATGCCATCATCGACACCCCAATCAGCGCAGAACGCCAGGCGCACATTGCCGACCTGCTCAAGGGCGCCATCGACCTGCATTGCCACAGCGGCCCGTCGGTCATGCCGCGTTACTGCGACCACGTCGAAGCCATGCGCGAAGCGTCTGAAGCGGGCCTGAAGGCTGTGCTGCTCAAGGACCACTACTACAGTTGCACGCCAGTGACCCACCTGTTGAACAAACACTTCAGTGAACTGGACGTGCACATGCTGTCCGGCGTACCACTGAACAACTCTGTCGGCGGGCTGAATGTTCATGCCGTGGAACATGGCCTGACCCTCGGCGCAAAACTGGTCTGNNCTGGTCTGGATGCCGACGTTCTCCTCGGCCAACCACATCGCCCATCACCAGCAGGATAAGAAGTTCGTCGAGAAATTCCCGCAGACCACCCAACGCATGCTGCAACCCATTCCGCTGACCGTGCTCGACGATGAAGGCCGCCTGAAAGACGAGGTCAAGGCCATCCTAGACCTGATCGCCGCAAAAGACGTGGTGCTCTCGGCAGGTCATCTGAACATCCGCGAGGTCTGGCCGCTGTTCGAGGAAGCACGCCTGCGCGGGGTCAAGCGCCTGCTGGTCAACCACCCGACCTACGTGGTGGACGCGACCCTGGACGACATGCGTCAACTGGCCCGCGAAGGCGTGTTCATGGAGCACTCAATGTGCATGTGGGTACCGGGGTCCAAGTTCAAGTTCTACGACGACACCTTCCTGCGTGAAGTGATCGAGGCCGGCACTGTCGACCTGACCATCCTCGGCTCCGACCTGGGCCAGCAAGGCAACCCGGGCATCGCCGACGGCTTTCGCAACGTGATCGGCCAGTTGATCGACCTGGAATTCAGCGATGCGGACATCCGCAAGATGACCTCCGGCAACGCCGCCCGCCTGATGAATCTGTGAGGCTACAGACATGACACGCCTGATAACCACCATCGGCCAACTGACCCTGAAAAACCCGGTGATCTGCGGGGCCGGTGAGCAGACCATGACCGCCGACGCCATCCGCGCCGCACTGGCCAGCGGCGCCGNNGCGGTAGTGGCCAAGTCCACCAACGAATCGACAGCGGCCAAGGAGCAACTGGACAAGACCGACTACGTATTGCTCGACGCCCAGTGGAACCGCCTGCCCTGGAACTTCCAGCCGCCGGCGGACGCCAGCCTGTTCGGCCGTTCCGGCCTGGTACAGCGTGACTTCGAGGAATGGCTGCAGGAACTGGCGATGCTCGACCGCGAAGCCCGCCTGCAGGATGCCTACGTCATTCCCAGCCTGATCCTCAGCGATCTGGAACAATGCGCCGCATTCGCCCAACGCATCGAACAGGCCGGCCTGCGAGTGCTGGAACTGAACATCGGCGCACCCCACGGCGAAGAGGCCGCCAAGGGCGCCATCGTGCTGGAACGAGGCGCCGCGCGAATCGAAGCCATCGTGCGCCGCTTGCGCGAAGCAACCACCCTGCCCCTGTGGATCAAGCTCACCGGGCAAAGCGAAGATGTGGTTGGCCTCGCGCAGGCAGCGCGTCGAGGCGGAGCCGATAGCGTGGTGATGATGGGCCGCTTCATGGGTTTTCTACCCGACCTGGAAACCGGCCTGCCCTTGCTCGGCACCAGCGCCGCGATCGGTGGCGCCTGGGCACTGCCACTCACTGCCCGTTGGGTGATGCAGACGCGCAGGGCAATGGCCGACGACTACCCACTGATCGCCACCAACGGGGCACGCAGCGGCCTGGATGTCGCGCGCTTCCTATTGGCCGGGGCTTGCGCCACCGAAATGACTTCGGCGGTGTTCACCGGGGGCTATGAGGTGTTGAGCAATGCCATCGAGGAGCTGGATGCGTACGTGGCGAAACGCGGATCGACAGTGAGTGAGTTGTTGGGCAGTGCGGCGGATAAGGTGCAGACCTATCAGCAGCAGCCCAGCCGCGAAGGTTGGTGGGAGCAATTTGCCCCAAAGTGCCCAGGGTTTCCCGCCTGAAGCGCCTGGCGCGGGAGATCACTGAAAGCTGGCGTTTGCTGTCGCCCTGAGCCGAGTTTCTGGAACGGTGGCTGCACGCACGACCCGCGTCGTGCGGGATAGTAAATTCGCCAAGGCGAGCAAGTTTTTAATCAATATTGAGTAAAACTTGCAACCGGTCATCAGCGAGTCGATCCAGGGACTGCGAAGTGTGCGGCGCCTGCTGGTGTGATGTTCGATCGAAGCGAATATCCCGCTCTTCACTGCACGCCACTGGGAACTCTAGAAGTAATACTGAGCGGACATTTCGATAAAACGGTTCGGTGTTATTGAAAGTGCTGAAACGCTTAACCCAGGTCAATCATCCGCATTGACTGCCCGTTTTCGTATTTGACGTTCAATGCGCTGAACAATCAAACCGAGGTTTTTAAATCCACGCCCAGTGCCTGGACAAAGGCCTTCACCAAAGGGCTGCGTACCGTGTTATGGCGCAGGATCAGACTGAACGGCGTGACGATGTTGATCAGGTTCGGGCACACCGCGCGCAACTCCCCCTGCGCGACCATCGGGGCGGCGTAATGCTGCGGCAGGAAACCCACGAAACGCCCCTTCTTGATCAGCAGCGCAACGGCCTCCACCTGGGTGGCCGAAGCGGAAAAGCTGTCGTAGTGGGCAAATTCCAGTTTGTCACGATGAATCGCGTAGCGATGGTTGATGCACTGGTAATCCTTGAGTACGTGACTCCCCAGATCCGCGTCCGCCATGGTGAACAGCGGGTGGCCGAGCGCGCAATAAACCTCCGAGCGTTCTTCGTATAGCGGGTAGTAATCAAATTCTTCACGCTTTTGATAAACCGGCACAACTCCCGCCAC
>CXWL01011056.1_pt1 | contig 20694 bp, 20 predicted proteins | sample 590931 | NCBI WGS metagenome assembly CXWL01 (sample SAMEA3498368, study PRJEB10139) | groundwater metagenome | biome: water well; material: biofilm material | place: Germany | collected 2015-04-27 | reverse complement strand
TTGTGAAGTGGTCTGCTTTTGCGCAGACGTGGGGCAGGGCGACGAAGACATGCGCGGACTCGAACAGAAAGCCATTAACAGCGGCGCGAGTCAGTGCATCATCCACGACATGAAGGAAGAGTTTGCCGCTGAATATCTTTTCCCAATGCTCAAGGCGGGGGCGGTCTATGAACACAAGTATTTATTGGGCACGTCGGTTGCGCGCCCGTTGATCGCCAAACATCTCGTGGATGTGGCTCACCAAGTCGGCGCGGATGCGATTGCGCATGGCGCGACAGGCAAGGGCAATGACCAGGTGCGCTTTGAATTAACAGTCATGGCGCTCGACCCGCGACTCAAGATCATCGCTCCGTGGCGCGAGTGGGACATCCGCTCACGCGAAGATGCGATTGCGTATGCCGCGAAGCATAATGTGCCTGTCACCGCAACCATCAAATCCATTTACAGCCGCGACTCAAATCTCTGGCATCTTTCGCATGAAGGCGGCTTGCTCGAAGACCCGTGGAACGAACCCGAAGAGGCGATGTATCAACTTTCTACTTCACCAGAGAATGCGCCCGACGAAGCCGAATATGTTGAGATCGAATTTGAAAGCGGAAATCCGATTGCAGTCAATGGCGAAAAACTTTCGCCTGCAAAAATTGTCGAAACGCTAAATGCCATCGGCGGCGCACATGCTATTGGTCGCGTTGACCTTGTTGAGAATCGCCTCGTTGGCATGAAGTCGCATGGCGTGTATGAAACTCCTGGCGGCGCTATTTTGTTGTATGCCCATCGCGAACTCGAGTCGCTCGTGCTTGACCGTGAGACCATGCACTTCAAGGAGATGGTCGCCGTGAAATATGCCGAGGTCACGTACAACGGTCTTTGGTTCACGCCCCTGCGCGAAGCGATTGATGCCTTCGTTAATTCCACGCAAGGTCCCGTCACGGGTCTGGTGCGCCTCAAACTTTACAAAGGCAATATCATCACCGCTGGAAAGAAATCTCTGTTCAGTTTGTATCGCGAAGATTTCGCCACCTTCGGCGAAGAGGATGTCTACGATCAGAGTCACGCCGAGGGTTTCATTCGACTCTTCGGTCTGAGCATGAAAGTCCGCGCGCTCAATGGCTTGCCCGTTTCGGGTCTCGATATGCCCAAGCCTGATTATTCAAAATTCAAGAGAGACTAACGTCATTGCGAGGGCGCACTTGCTTTTTGCCCGAAGCAATCTCACTCATGACATTGGAGATTGCTTCGTCGGGGAGAGCGCCCTCCTCGCAATGACGAAGCAAAAGGAGAACATATGACCCTCTGGGGCGGACGCTTTTCAACAAAATTAAATGATCTCGCTTGGGATCTCAACTCATCTCTGCCTGTTGACCAACGCATGGCGATTCAGGATGTGGATGGTTCCATCGCGTGGGCGAATGCGTTGCACAAGGCAAATATTCTTTTGGATGAAGAACACGCTTCGATCGCCCTCGGACTTGATACTGTCCGAAAAGAATTCGCTTCGGGTGAGTTTATCTTCGTCCCCTCCGACGAAGATATTCACACCGCTGTCGAACGCCGCCTCACCGAGTTGATCGGCGTGACCGCTGGCAAACTCCACACGGGACGCAGTCGCAACGATCAAGTTGCTACTGATTTCAGGATGTGGATGCTGCAAGCCATTCCGCAATTAGATTCTGCATTCCGCAATCTGCAATCTGCATTGATCGAGCAGGCTGAAAAAGCAAATGAAACCCTCATGCCAGGCTACACCCATCTGCAACGCGCTCAACCAATTTTGCTGGCGCATTGGTGGCTGAGTCATTTTCATCCGCTGCAACGTGACCGCGAACGACTCGCAGATTTAATTCCGCGCGTTTCCGTTTTGCCGTTAGGCTCTGGCGCACTTGCTGGAACGCCCGTCCCCGTTGACCGCTCCGCGCTGGCTGAATCGCTGGGTTTTATGGAAGCCTCACAAAACAGCCTCGATGCCGTTTCAGACAGAGATTTCGCCGCCGAGTTTTTATTCTGCGCCACGCTGACTGGGATTCACCTGAGCAAACTCTCGGAGCAAATTGTTTTGTACACCAGCGCTGAGTTTGGCTTCTTCGAACTCTCAGACGCATTTTCGACAGGTTCGAGTCTCATGCCGCAGAAAAAGAATCCCGATGTCTTTGAACTCACTCGCGGCAAGTCTGGCACATTGATTGGAATGCTCACAGGCTTGCTCGCCACACTCAAAGGCTTGCCCTCGACGTACGATAAAGATTTGCAGGAAGATAAACAACCTGTATTCACTGCAACAGATACCTTGCTTGCAATTCTTCCAGTTATCGCTGGCGCGCTGCGGACGATCACTGCGAAGCCTGCACGAATGCGAAACGCAATTGACTCGTTCATGATGGCAACTGACCTAGCGGATTATCTGGTTGATAAAGGAATCCCGTTTCGCGAGACTCACTCGATAGCGGGAAAAGCCGTCCGCGTGGCTGGCGAGAAAAATGTCGGGTTGGAGGAACTGTCGCTCGAAGCGTATCAGGCGCTCAGTCCAGCGTTTGAAGCGGATGTGTATCAGGTTTTCGACCCGCTGAAATCCGTCGAAAAAAGAAATGCGATTGGCGGCACGAGTCTCCAATCTGTCAAAAATCAAATACAAAAAATCAAAGGAGTATAAAATGTCTGCTGTAACCTGCCCCGAATGTGAAGCCCAAATTGGATTGGATGCTGGAATCGAAGTTGGTGAAATTATCGTTTGCTCGGATTGTGGTGTTGATCTTGAAATCACTGCGCTCGACCCCGCCGCAGTGCAACTCGCGCCTATGGAACAGGAAGATTGGGGGGAATAATATGTTGCGTGTTGCGTGGTTCGTAAAACGAAACACGCAACACGCAACACGGAGATTGATTTATGCAACGAAGACTCAAACTTGGCGTTTTATATTCCCGTGTGCGTGTGGAAGAAAAATGGATTTTCGCGGCGATGGAAAAACGCGGCATTGACTATGAACGACTCGACGACCGCGCGATTTCATTTGACCTGGAAAATCCCGAACCGTGGCGCGCATTTGATGCGGTGCTTGAGCGCAGTATCAGTTACACCAGCGGACTGTACGCGCTGCGATTGTTGAATTCATTTGGCGTGCCAACGGTGAACACTGCGGCGGTGGCAGAAGTGTGCGGCGATAAGTTAACCACGTCCGCGATGCTGGCAAAGGCATGCGTGCCGCAGCCGCGCAACGTGGTGGCGTTCACACCCGAAGCCGCGTTGGAAGCGATTGAAGCGTTTGGTTATCCGGTTGTGTTGAAACCTGTCGTCGGTTCGTGGGGACGATTGCTGGCGAAGATCAATGATCGCGATGCGGCGGAAGCAGTGCTGGAACACAAGGCGACGCTCGGCTCGGTGCAACATTCTGTTTTCTACATTCAAGAGTTCATCGAGAAGCCAGGACGCGACATCCGCGCGGTGGTCATCGGTGAGCGCGTGTTGACTGCCATGTATCGCAAATCTGAACATTGGATCACGAACACGGCGCGCGGTGGAGAAGGCGAGTTGTGTCCCATCACGCCTGAGATCGAAGAGTTGTGCTTGAAAGCAACTGCGGCTGTCGGCGGCGGTGTGCTGGCTGTAGATATTGTCGAACATCCTGAAAAGGGATTGATTGTCAACGAGATCAATCACACGATGGAATTCCATACCATGCAGCCGTTGAGCGGAATTGATATTGCGGGGGAGATTGTGGAATATGTGATTGGAATAGCAAGGATGAAGGATGAATTATGAATGATGAATTGAAAACCACTGTTTCCATTGTGGGTGGGTCTGGCTATGGCGGCGGTGAATTATTGCGCCTGTTAATTGGTCATCCGAATGTTGAAATCAAGCAAGTCACGTCGCGCTCGCATTTGGGCGAATACGTGTACCAAGTCCATCCGAATCTTCGCAAGCGGACTCAACACAAATTCAGCGATCCCGCGGCGCCTGAGTCTGTGGATGTTTTGTTTCTCGCCCAGCCGCATGGACAGGCGCAAAAGCATATCGAAGAGTACGCCAAACTTGGGACAAAAATTATCGATCTTGCGGCGGACTTCCGCTTGCGCGATGCGGATTTTTACGAAACATGGTACGGCGAAAAACATGCCGCGCCCGAATGGTTGAGCAAGTTTGTGTATGGACTCCCAGAACTTCATCGCGAAGAGATTACCAAAGCCAGTTACATAAGCGGCGTGGGGTGCAATGCCACGGCGAGCAATCTCGCGCTGCTGCCATTGGTCAAAGCGGATTTGATTGACTTGTCCGCGCCTGTGATCATTGAGATAAAAGTAGGTTCATCGGAAGGCGGGGCGGAAGGAAATTCTGGTTCGCTTCACGCGGAACGCGCCAACGTCATTCGCACTTTTTCTGCATTTGGTCATCGTCACACGGCGGAAGTGATTCAGGAAATGGGCGTCAAAGACGTTTCGCTGACGATGACCGCTGTGGATTTGGTGCGCGGCGTTTTGGCAACGGCTCATGCCAAGGCCAAGCCTGGTGTGGCGACAAAAGATTTGTGGAAAGCCTATAGAGCGGTTGCCAATGAAAATCCGTTCGTGCGGGTGGTGAAGGAACAGCGCGGAATCTACCGCGTCCCTGAGCCGAAGATTCTCGCTGGCTCAAATTACGCCGATCTCGGTTTTGAGTTGGACGAGAGCAACGGACATGTCGTTTCGATATGTGCGATTGATAACCTGATGAAGGGCGCGTCTGGCTCGGCGGTGCAGTGTATGAATTTGATGATGGGTTGGGATGAGACGCTGGGGTTGGAGTTTATGGGGCTTCATCCGATATAACCTTATGTCATTGCGAGGAGGGTGTTCTTCCCGACGAAGCAATCTTATCGCTGTGGGAGATTGCTTCGGACGAAGAACAAGAGCGTCCTCGCAATGACATATAAATTGGAGAAATTATGGCTGAATCAATTACTGTTGTAAAACTCGGCGGCACGGAAGGCGTGGATTTTTCTGCGATCTGCGCGGATGCCGTGGAATTGTTGAAGCAAGGCAAGCGCCTTGTCTTTGTGCATGGCGGGTCGGCAGAAGCAAATGCCCTGGGCGAAGCATTGGGCGCGCCGCCGAAGATGATCACTTCGCCTTCGGGATATACATCTCGCTACACCGATAGAAAGACGCTGGAAATCTTTTTGATGGCGGTGAATGGCAAGGTCAATTCGTTGTTGACGGAGCAGTTGCAAATGTTGGGAGTCAATGCGTTTGGTTTATGCGGACTCGATGGCAAATTGATTCAAGCCACGCGTAAGGACTCGATTCAAAGCATTGAAAACGGCAAGCGAAAAATTATCCGCGACGATTACACGGGCAAGATTGAAAACGTAAATAGTGAATTATTGTTGATGCTGTTGAATGCTGGCTATCTGCCTGTGATCGCGCCCGTGGCTGTCAGCGAAAAAGGGGAGGCGTTGAATGTGGATGCGGACCGCGCGGCGGCGATGGTTGCGTCCGCACTCAAGGCGGAGACTCTGCTATTGCTCACGGCGGTGCCTGGGCTGATGAAGAATTTTCCAGACGAGTCCACGCTTATTCGGCTGTTGCCGCAGAGTCAACTTGCGGCGGCGAGTGAAGCGGCGCAAGGTCGCATGAAGAAGAAAGTCCTCGGCGCGGAAGAAGCGTTGAAAGGCGGCGTGAGTCGCGTCATCATTGCGGACGGAAGAATTGCGAATCCGATTTCGAATGCGCTCGCAGGAAACGGAACGGTGATCGAATGAATGCAAACGAAATAATTGAAATCGAAAACAAACATGGCGCGGGGACTTACGCCAAGCAGCCGCTGGTCATCGTGCGCGGACAGGGCGCGTCGTTGTTTGATATTGACGGCGTGGAATATCTGGACTGCTCATCTGGACACGGCGTTGCCAATCTCGGTCATGCCCACCCGAAAATTGCTGAGGCAATCTATAAGCAGGCGTCCACGCTGATTACTTTGTTCGAGACGTTTCCGAATGACAGGCGCGCGGAGTTGATGAAGAAGATCACGTCGCTGGTGGATGGACTGGATAAAGTTTTTCTCTGCAACTCTGGGACGGAATCTGTTGAAGCGGCGTTTAAGTTTGCGCGCATTTCAACGGGACGAAAAAATATTGTCGCCGCGATGCGCGCATTTCATGGAAGAACGTACGGCGCATTATCCGCGACATTCAATAAAAAATATCGCGAGGGATTCGAGCCGCTTGTGCCAGGGTTCAGCCATGTGGCTTTCAATAATATTGAAGCCCTTGAAAAAGCCGTGAACGATGAAACCGCCGCCGTGATTTTGGAAGTGGTGCAAGGCGAAGGCGGCGTATATCCTGCCAGCGCGGAATACATCCAAGCCGCGCGGCGGATTTGCGATGAGCGTGGCGCGTTGCTGATCGTGGATGAAATCCAAACGGGATTTGGTCGCACAGGCAGGATGTTTGCAATCCAACATTTTGGCGTGACGCCTGATCTGCTGACGTGTGCCAAGTCGCTTGCGGGCGGCGTGCCGATGGGCGCGGTGTTGATTGGCGCGAACGTGAAGAACCTGACCCCAGGCGTACATGGCTCGACCTTTGGCGGAAATCCGCTTTCGTGTGCGGCGGCTGTCGCGGCGTTGACAATAATGGAAGAGGAAGATTTAGCAGGTCAAGCCACAGCGAAGGGGAGGTATTTGATGGGGAAGTTGCGCGCGATTCAATCCCCGAATATCCGCGAAGTGCGCGGCATGGGATTGATGATCGGCATTGAGATGAAGCAGAAGGTCGCGCCGTATCTCAAAGTGTTGCAGGAAAAGAAGATTATTGTTTTGAATGCGGGGATGACGGTGATCCGCTTGCTTCCTCCGCTGGTGATTACTTATGAGCAGATGGATAAGGTCGTGGCGACATTAGCGGAAGTTTTATCAAGTGAAATGCAGAATGCGGAATGATGAATGCAAAATTTTGATACGCTGATTGGTTTGGTTTCACAATACAGTCCGTCGGGACAGGAACGCGGCGCGGTAGAGTGGCTGGTGGCGCGCATGAAGTCGCTGGGCTATGATGACGCTTTCGTTGATGAGGCTGGCAATGCTGTCGGTGTGATGGGGAAGGGGACGAAGCAGGTGGTGTTGCTGGGTCACATTGATACGGTGGCTGGCGAAATCAAAGTAGAGCAAGTCGGAGACTTGCTCTACGGGCGCGGATCGGTGGATGCGAAAGGTGCGCTGGCGTGTTTTGTGGATGCGGTGGCGCGGGTTGGTGCGAAGGATGGCTGGCAATTTGTGGTTATCGGCGCGGTGGAAGAGGAACGCAATTCGGAAGGCGCGAGATTTGTCGCAACGCGATACCAGCCAGATTTTGCGATCATCGGCGAACCGAATCAATGGGATCGAGTTGCGCTCGGGTATAAAGGCAGCGCGTGGGCAAATGTGACAGTCAAGCGCGGACAAGTCCACTCGGCGAGCGGAGAAGTCACTGCGGCGGAGGCGGCGGTGGAAGTTTGGTTGAAGATCAAAGCGTACGTTGATTCATTCAACGCAGACAAGCAAAAGGTGTTCGATAAATTGTTGCTCACCCTGCGCGGCATGGAATCGGACTCGAATGATTTCGAGCAGTGGGCGCGGTTGAAGGTGGGAGTCCGCTTGCCTGTGGANNTTGGTATGAAATATTAAACGAGACCCTAAGGGTTTCTGAAACCCTTAGGGTCTTAATCGAGCCAATAGGCTTCGCCATCCCTGCGTTGGGGTGTGAGAAAAATACTCAGCTTGTAAGATGCCTCTTAAGCGGAATCAGGTCACAGGGCGGAGAGCCGCGTTTCGTCTATAAAACGGGAACAGCAGATTTGAACATCGTCGCGCCTGTGTGGAAATGTCCCGCCGTGGTGTATGGCCCAGGAGATTCTGCTCTCGATCACACGCCGAATGAACATATCAAATTGGATGATTACCAGAAGGCGGCGAATGTGTTGACCGCTGCGCTCGTGAAATTGACGGGATGATCCATGTTCCAAAAGACGAAATGTAACCGCTCTTTGCAGCCGAGTTGGCATCCTGCTTTTTGTCGTTGCATGACTTTCAAGCGAGTGATTTCTTTTGTGCTGATGGTGAGTAGTTGTTTATTCATTTTGGGTCCTTTCAAAAGGGCTATTTTAGCTTTGGGCTAACACGGTAAAGTCAACTCTTGACGTACTGAACATCTGTGCTATACTCTCGCAACATACATTTTTCAACCTTTATACACCTGTACTGGAGAATTAAACCATGGCTCGAAAATCCCGTTCGACTGAACAACCCACTGAAACTCGTAATTCAAATATGGATTCCGCCAAACGCGCCATGCTTGATAAAGCCGTAGGCGACATCATCAAAACCTTCGGCGAAGGCTCCATCATGCCTCTCGGCAAGGCGCAGGCCATGGTGACTGAAGTTTTTTCGACCGGTTCCCTCTCCCTCGATATTGCCCTCGGTGTGGGCGGCGTTCCCCGCGGACGCATCATGGAAATTTACGGGCCAGAATCCTCTGGTAAAACCACACTCTGCCAGCACATCGTTGCCGAAGCGCAAAAAGCTGGCGGCACCGCTGCATTTATTGATATGGAACATGCTCTCGACCCCGTCTATGCCGCGCGCGTCGGTGTGGATATTGATAACCTGCTCGTCTCCCAGCCAGACACTGGTGAACAGGCGCTCGAAATCGTCGAAACCCTCGTCCGCTCCGGCGCTGTGGATGTGGTCGTCATCGACTCTGTTGCCGCGCTCGTGCCCCGCTCCGAAATCGAAGGCGACATGGGCGATGCACAGATGGGTATGCAAGCCCGTCTCATGTCTCAGGCGCTCCGCAAATTAAGCGGCGCGATCAACCAGACCAAAACCGCCGTCATCTTCACCAACCAACTCCGCCAGAAGATCGGCGTCATGTTCGGCAACCCCGAAACCACCACGGGCGGTCAGGCGCTCAAATTCTACGCCTCCATCCGTCTCGACGTCCGCCGCATTCAATCCATCAAAGTCGGTGAAGAAGTCATCGGCAACCGCACCCGCGTCAAGGTCGTCAAGAACAAAGTTGCCCCACCGTTCCGCGTGGCCGAGTTCGACATCATGTTCAACGAAGGCATCTCAAAGTCTGGCGACGTGCTCGACCTGGCAACCAAGTTCGAGGTCATCACGAAGCGCGGCGCATTCTTCTCCTATGGCGATATTCGCCTCGGTCAGGGACGCGAGAACGCCAAGGATTTCCTGCGCTCCAATCCCGATCTAATGGGCGAGATCGAAGCCGTCATTCGCACAAAATCAATGACGGGTGAAATTGCCCTGCCGCTGGAAATTGGCGGCGAGCCGCTCTCAACAGATGATGCTGGCGGAACTGAAGAAGTGTAAAATAAATGGACACGGCAACGTGTCCATTTTTCTTATGACAAAGCAACGCCTCTTTCTTAACTGTTACCTGATCCTGCTCACAAGCATTTTCTCCCTTCAAGCCTGTGCGCCTCAAACCACATCCACGCCCTTCCGCCCGCCGACCTCCGCGCCGCCTGCACAGCCCCTGTCAACCACCACGCCTATACCAGCCTTATTCACCCCTCTCCCCACACCGACGCTTACTGCCACGGTTACAGCGGGTCCTTGCTCTGACAACCTTTCCTTCATTGATGATGTCACCGTGGAGGATGGCACATCCTTTCTCCCAAGCGCATCCATCGATAAACAATGGCTCATCCAAAATAGTGGAACCTGCAACTGGGACGCAACCTATCGCCTAAAGTGGGTGGGAGGCAATACACTCGGCGCAGTCGAAGAACAATCCCTCTACCCCGCCCGCGCAGGGACGCAAGCCACGCTTCGCATCCTCTTCATCGCCCCCGCCGAATCAGGCTCCTACGAATCCGCCTGGCAAGCTGTTGACCCGAATGGAAATTTCTTTGGTGATTTGATTTTTATTAAAATTGTTGTTTCGCCNNCTCAAACCGACTTCCCCATCGTCTTTGAAAACCTCAAATCCATCCTCAAACCATATGCTAAAAAGCTGACTATCAAAGTTGATACAGCAGACGCTTATTCTCTCGATGGCCCGTACAGTGAGAAATGGAAAAAGGATTTGTTCTTCGGCGCGGCGCAGATCAAAAAGAATTATGTCTCTTTTTATCTGATGCCTGTTTACATCTACCCCGACTTGCTAAAAAATATTTCCCTTGAACTCAAAAAGCACATGCAGGGAAAATCCTGTTTCAATTTCAAGAAGGTTGAAAACCCCCTGTTCGAGGAGTTAAGTCAACTCACGAAACAGGGATTTGAACGATTTATGAAGGAAGAGTATTCGTAAATTGTATAATAGACTTTATCGGTAATAAGCGAAGAACCTGTTTTGGACCCTGATTCAAAAAAGAAATATCTGCGTTTTCTGCGTGAATCAGCGTTCCAATTTAATTTCCGATTTGCTACCGTATATTTCTCTCGTGAAAAACCCTAAAGGTCTTTTTGGGAATTCCCAAATTTACGAAGGGAAAGCAGACCTTTAGGGTTTCTGTGTACGGTAGAGAATAAAAACCTATGAACTCGTCCGCTGAATTCGGACGAACCGCGACACTGGAGACCTCATGTCATTCTCGAACACTCCGCGCCCCGAGGCATTAATATCTCTTGCAGATGTGAAGTTCACGCCGTTCTGGTTGGACGACCCGAACAAGCCTGAGCCTGCTTCCGCGCTTACCGAAAAGATCACGGCTGATCTCATCGTGGTTGGCGCGGGCTTCACAGGTCTGTGGACGGCGCTGTTAGCCAAGCAGGCCGACCCAAACCGTGATGTGGTTTTACTCGAAGCCGGGGAAACTGCCATTGGCGCCAGCGGACGGAACGGCGGTTTTGTCGCCTCGTCGCTGACGCACTCCTACCAAAATGGAATGAACCGCTGGAAAAATGAAATGCCCAAACTGGTGGAACTCGGGCACAAGAATCTTGACGGCATTGAAAATACCATCAAACAATTTAATATCGATTGCGATTTCCTTCGCTCGGGCGAGATCAATGTTGCCACCGAAGAATATCAAGTGGATGACTTGCGCAAAGAAGCGGAAGAGTCTGCGAAGGTGGGGGAGCACATTCAATTTTTGGATTCAGCCGAATTGCGTAAGAGAGTCAATTCGCCCACGTATCTTGCGGGCATCATCGATCCTTCTGTTGCCATGGTCAACCCCGCGCGGTTAGCGTGGGGGCTGAGGAGAGCCTGCTTACAGTTGGGTGTCCGCTTGTTTGAGAGCACGCAGGTAACAGCGTTGGAAGAGAAGCGCGACGCGAAGCGTGTCATCCTCAAAACGCAATACGGTCAAATCGAATCCAAAAAAGTTGCGCTTGCCACCAATGCCTTCCCGCCATTGCTCAAGCGGCTTTCGTTTTACATGGTGCCTGTGTACGATTACGTGTTAATGACCGAGCCATTGACGAAAACCCAGCGCGAGTCAATCGGCTGGCATGGCCGTGAAGGCCTGAGCGACAACGGTAATCAATTCCATTATTACCGCACTTCCGAAGATGGACGGATTCTATGGGGCGGCTACGACGCGATTTATTATCGGAATAACGGAGTTGCGCCGCATCTGGAGAATCATCCCGCTTCTTTCGCCCGTTTGGCGGAGCACTTCTTCCAAACATTCCCCCAGCTGACGGGACTCCGCTTCACCCACGCCTGGGGCGGCGTGATCGACACCTGCTCGCGCTACACCGCGTTTTGGGGCAAAGCCATGCACGGAAAAGTTGCCTACTCGTTAGGCTATACAGGCCTTGGCGTTGGCGCATCCCGTTTCGGCGCGCAGGTGATGCTGGATTTATTAGACGCGCAAGCGCGAAAAACCGAACGCACTGAATTGCAAATGGTGAAGTCCAAACCATTCCCATTCCCGCCCGAACCGTTTCGATCACCAATCATCAACTTCACAAGATGGTCGCTGGATCAAGCGGATCAACATGCGGGGAAGAGAAATTTATGGTTGAAGACTTTGGATGCACTGGGGTTGGGGTTTGATTCGTAAATAAGCTGATTTTGAAAGGAGTAATGATGAACAAAGCATTTATTTCTGCTACACTTTTGATCGTTTTGGTGCTTTTTATGTTGACTGGCTGTAAGTCGAAAACCAGCCTTGTCTTTCCTGTTCCCACTATTACTGCAACTAATACAGAATCGATTGAGTCTTTTTCTCAGGTTTCTACCCCATTCACTCCGATAACAAAAGTTGGTGAAAATGGAGCAACTCTTGTTTATGTAATAAGTGGGGAGTTCACAATGGGAACCGATAATGGATTAATTTATATTCGGGATAAATCTTTTGAAGAGCCAGCTCATCTTGTTTATCTTGATGCCTTTTGGATCAACCAGACTGAAGTGACAAACAATCAATATGCGCAGTGCGTGGCTGCCCAAATATGTAGTTCTCCTACTCGCGATTATACAGCGGCACGCGATCATTATTTTAGTGATGCCGCGTTTGGGAATTATCCCGTTGTTAACATAACTTGGTATGATGCTGTTGCTTACTGTAAATGGACCGGCGGAAGATTGCCTACTGAGGCTGAGTGGGAAAAGGCCGCTCGTGGCACAGATCAGAGAATTTATCCGTGGGGCAATGAACCACCAAATGATGAATTACTAAATTACAATTTCACTTGGGGAGGAAAAACAGGAGGGGAAACAACTGAAGTTGGTATTTATCCAAATGGGGTGAGTCCGTACGGCGCTTATGATATGGCAGGCAATGTGTCGGAATGGGTTGCAGATTGGTATGGTGATACATATTATCAAAGCTCACCATTTCGGAATCCTTTAGGCCCAGAAGTAGGAAAATATAAAGTAATACGCGGTGGCGAATGGGGAGCTCATGATAGACTTGTTCGTTCAATAAACCGTAATTGGGCTTATCCCGAGGAAAGTTTTTATAGTTATGGTTTTCGTTGTGTCCAATCCGAGTGAACTTTCCCTAGCAAAGAAAAGTTCCAGCGTCGAACTCTGGAACTTTTCTTTTGTTGCTAGTTTACTTCTTAGCAGGCTTTGCCATCTCTCCCACCACGGCGTTGTACAAACTCTCCGCTTTCAATTCGCTGAGTGAATAGCACGGCGCTTCGAGATGATCCGCCAGTTGCTGGGCGAGACCCTGGTCGAAGGCGGCGTGTTCCATGTTGATGACCACGGAGCGGGTCTTTTCATTTGCGATCATTTCCGCAAATTTGAAACCCTCTTCTTGAGGGGGAAGTGTGCCAAGAGAAACGTTGCCTGCTCCGTCTGTCAGCACAATCAGAAGCGGTTCCACATCAGGGTGGATGTGTTTTTCGTGAGTCAGNNAGTCCCACACGGTCACGGCGTTGATAGGCATCCGTCAATAAGGAAAGGATGGCGCCCTTTGTGGCGTTCATGCGTTCGGCAACCGCCATCGACCAGGAAGCATCCACGAGAAAGAGCACAAGGTTTGCAACACGCTTCACGCGGATCTTGCGTTGCAAGTCACTTCTTTTGATCGAGAATGCCAGCTTCTTGCGTTCTTCACTGCGTTGCTTTTGGAAGGGCGCAGCGGCGCGGAAGGTGGCATCAAAGGCGATATCTGTGAGGTTGTCGCCTGCGGGGCGCGATTTAATATAGCGGCCATGCTTGCGCTCTGTTTTGGTGAGCGAACGGCGGCCAGCTTTTTTTCTGGTTAGTTTATCGAGCGGGGTATTTAATTTACGAGGCTGGAAGGTCTCGCCTGCTTTTACCTTTTGTCCGCCGTCCCACCAATTGGCATTGGAACTCGCAAAGACTTCCTGCTGCGGCATGGGTTCAGGGTTGCCCTGCTGGGGACCTTCCTGCTGTTCATCTTCGAGTTTTAAGTTTTTTTTTCCTGTGCTTCGCCATCCTGCTTGCTTTCGGATTCATCATCCGCTTCGCTCGGGACCGATTGACCTGCCAGCTGCTCGATGCGTTCCTGCAACTGTTCGGTGGTCATTTCGGCCTGCTGGAAGGGTGTGCGTTTGATGCGGTGCGGCAGCGCCAATTCCGCGGCGAGGGCGATATCGTGATCGTTGATCTTGGTGCGGCCTTCGAAGGCGGCTTCGGCGCGCGCGGCTTTGAGGATTACCAAATCAGCGCGGTGGCCATCCACGTTGAGGGAAGCGGTCAACGCGGCGATGGAGAGCAGGTCACGGCTGGAGTAGGTGACATGGTCCACGAGTTCGCGGGCGCGAGCGATTTTCTGCGAGAGTTCTTCCTCTTTTGGAAGCCAAAGTTTGCGGAAGGCTTCCGCATCTTTTTCGTAGGAAATGTTGCGTTCCATGATGGTAACGCGTTCACGCGCCTCACGGATGCCGACAATGTCCATCGCAAGCGCGAAGCGATCCAGCAACTGGGGGCGGAGATCTCCTTCTTCAGGATTCATCGTCCCAACGAGAATGAAGCGAGCGGGATGGGCGAAGGAAATGCCTTCGCGTTCGACCGTGTTCACGCCCATGGCCGCTGAGTCGAGCAGAATATCCACCACGTGATCGTCGAGCAGATTGACTTCATCGATGTAAAGCAGGCCGCGGTTTGCGGAAGCGAGCACGCCAGGCTCAAAATGGCGTTCGCCTTTTTGAATGGCTTTTTCAATATCCAATGTGCCGACCACGCGGTCTTCGGTGGCGGAAACAGGCAGGTTAACAAAGGGTGTGGCGCGTTCGGATGTGGGAAGTTTTTTGGAGGCTGTGGCGCGTTCCTTGCATTCCGTACACCAGGTTGCAGGTTTATCGGGGTCGCATCCAAAGCGGCAATCCTGCACCACCTGAACTTTGGGAAGCAGGGCGGCCAACGAACGCGCGGCAGTGGATTTTGCAGTGCCGCGTTCGCCGCGGATCAACACGCCGCCGATGCGGGTGTCCACGGCATTCAAAATGAGAGCGCGTTTCATGCGCTCCTGTCCAACGATGGCTGTGAAGGGAAAGATTGCGGGCATTTATTTACTCCAGCCCGTGATTATAATGCCTGTTTCATCTAAAATCAAAAAATGCGCTGGCAGGGTTGCCAACTTCACCATTCACTTGTATAATCCAACTTACATTTCAGTTAATTGGAGTCACGAGTGATGGATCAAAACGAAGCCCTGAGCGGGGCAGTAAGCGCGCAGGGAGACCAGCCGAACAATAATCAAACCATGGAGTCTCTGCTCGAATCAGAATCCTTAAGCGTTGAATTGCCCCAGGCAGGCGAGATTCGCAAAGGCATGATCGCGAGCATTGGCTCAAATCAGATTCTCATCAGCATCGGAGCAAAATCCGAGGGCGTAGTTGCGGGACGTGAGTTGGAGCAACTGACCGAGGAAGAACGTGCCGAGTTAAAAGTGGGTCAGGAGGTTAACGTGTACGTAGTTAACCCCGAAGACCAGAATGGCAATGTTGTGTTGTCATTCAAACGCGCCCAGGAACAAATGTCCTGGGAAAATGTAGAGAAGATGATCGCTGATGAAACCGTGATCGATACAAAGATCATCGGCTTCAATAAAGGCGGTTTGATCGTTGCAGTTGGCAACTTGCGCGGTTTTGTTCCCTCCTCTCAAATCAGCGCCACGCGCCGCACGCAATCCACAGGCGATACGCCTGAACAGCGCTGGCAGAAAATGGTCGGGCAGCCCATTTCCGTAAAGATCATCGAAGTGGACCGCGAACGCCGCCGCCTCATTCTTTCAGAACGCGCCGCAAACACCGAATCCCGTTCCTCCATGAAGGATCGCGTGATCGGCGAACTTGAAGAAGGCAAAACCTACTCTGGCCGCGTGACCAGCCTCGCAGACTTTGGCGCTTTCGTCAACGTCAACGGCGCGGATGGCCTCGTGCATCTTTCCGAACTTTCCTGGGATCATCTCACACACCCCAAGGAAATCCTTGAGATCGGCCAGGAAGTTCAGGTCAAGGTTATCAACATCGACCGCGACAAGAAACGCATTGGCCTTTCCATTCGCGCATTGCAGGATGACCCCTGGAAGAGCCGCGTGGAGAAATTCAGCGTCGGCCAGCTCGTGGAGGGTGTCATTACCCGCCTGACCAAGTTTGGCGCCTTTGCCCGTCTCGAAGGCGATATCGAAGGTCTCATCCACATCTCCGAGTTAAGTGAGAACCGCGTCGAACATCCCAAGGAAGTTCTCAAAGAGGGTGATGTCAAAACCCTGCGCGTCATCCGCATCGATTCGGATCAGCACCGCGTCGGCTTGAGCCTTCGCAAAGTAGACTCAGCCGCCTTCGCCGACAAAGACTTCAAAATGCTCACGCAAGGGTTCAGCGACAACGAGCAGGATGAAGAAACCAAAGAAGAAGTAACCAAAGAAGAACCCAAAGAAGAATAAAACAGAGCGCACCGAAAGGTGCGCTTTTTGATAACCATATTTCGACAGGTTCGATACCCATGCCATTAATTGTTGATGCTCACGCAGATATTGCCTACAACATGCTGAAATTCGGGCGCGATTACACGCGTCCCGCCGCCGAAACCCGCCGCCTCGAAGCTGGCGCCCAAACCGTGCTTGATAACGAAGACAGCCTGCTCGGCTGGGCAGATTACCAGCGCGGGCAGGTGGCCGTCATTTTTTCCNNTTCGTTTTAGCAAAACTGAAAACGAAAAACAAGTTTATAAAAATTTCGATGAAGCTCACAAACTGTATCGTGACCAGTTGTTGACTTATCATCGCCTGACCGATTCCAGCCCCGATAAATTTCGACTCATCGCCTCTTCCTCCGACCTGAACCTGATTCTGAACCATTGGCAGGGAGATCACCTGCATCCGCAGAATCCAACCCCTGGCGAGAGCGGCCATCCCGTTGGCATGGTCATCCTCATGGAAGGCGCAGAAGGCATCCGCCATCCCTCCGAATTGGATGAATGGCACGATATGGGCGTGCGCCTCATCGGCCCCGCCTGGGTAGGGACGCGCTACTGCGGCGGCTGGAAAGAACCAGGCCCGCTGACAGATGACGGGCGCGAACTGCTCGCTGCCATGGCAGACTACAACTTCATCCTCGACCTCAGTCACATGGATGAACGCGCCGCCATCCAGGCGCTGGATATTTATCGCGGCCCCATCGTTGGCACACACGCCAACTGCTCCGCGCTCTTGCCCAACTCAAATTCCAACCGCCATTTTACAGACCGCATCATCGAAGGCATCATCCAACGGGATGGGGTCGTGGGCGTTGTCCCATTTAATTCCTATCTCAAAGTTGGCTGGGTGTCGGGGAAAAACCCGCGCAGCGAAGTTTCATTGGAAATTGTCGCCAATCACATTGACCACATCTGCCAGCTTGCAGGCGACTCTCTCCACGCAGGCATCGGCTCGGATTTCGACGGCGGCTTCGGCGTACAATCCGTCCCGCCAGAAATGGACACCGTTGCGGATCTGCAAAATCTGGTATCCTTATTAAAAGCGCGTGGTTACTCCGAAACGGATGTTGAAAATATTCTCGGCGGTAACTGGCTTACGCGCCTAAAAAGAGATTTACCCTAACCATGCGCAATAGACCCCTTCCAGCTTCAACCCCTGTCGAAACCATACCCCGTGTGGAAGATACATCCACACCGCGAATTTTTGTCAGCTTAACCACTACCTTGACAGGCTTGTTCATCTTTGCGATTGGCGCAAAACCAGATATGTTTGGCTGGGATCGCAGCCCCGTGGTTGGCTTTGTTCAAATTGCAGTCTTTCTCGCAGGGCTTGGCCTGATCTGCCTTGGCGGATATGTTGGTTTGCACATGCTTTGGTGGGGAATCGAACGCACCATCACATCAGATATTGGCTCCAGATTGGTGGGCACGGGGTACGTGATTACCGTCTTTGCAGGCCTCGCAGATGTATTCGGGATGGGTTCACAATCCTTCCCTGCGGTTCCCTACTTCGGACCGTGGCAGGCGTCGGGTGTGTTGATCGGGCAGGGCGTTATCGCGTTTGGCTTTCTGCTCATGATCCCCTTTCCATTCCCGTGGAATCGCAATCGCAAATAAATCAAAAACGCCCTTCTTTACGAAGAGCGTTTTTTTATGATTAACTGATGGTACGCACCGTCCCGACACTGGCGCCGCGCGCCAGTGCGGTGAGGTTTGGACTACAAACAGGCTTGATTTACGAGAACCTTCGGGACGTTCCGCGTAAGGTGAGGTAATAAGTGAAAAGTAATAAGGAAAGAGCCAAAGATGCGTCTCTGGCTCTNNGTCTTGAACAATTCGTTCTTGTGCATCCCAGCCAGGTAAAAACCTGCGTTGCCGTTTTGCAAAGCGAGGCGTTCCACCACATCTTCGCCGTGTACATAATCGATCTTTTCCGCGCCGCCATCTTTCAGAAAAGTATCAAGGAAGGATTGAATGGCGCCGACTGCCAGATTGGATGAAGGGTTGGCGATCTCGATCACGCCGAACTGCTTCCCGCCTCCCACCAGACCGATAGCCTGCTTGCTGCCCTCAGCATTATCCACCCGACGAATCATTTCCGTGCCGCTTGCAAGCGGAGTGTAGCTGAAATTCGCGCCGAATATTTTTTCAAGCTCGGCGAACAGATCCTTCTTCAAGCCAAACAGCACACGATGGATCGGCTCAAATTCCAACCCCTCGTCATGGACATTTTCAATCTCAACCAGCGCATAGCGTGATGGATGATCCATCCCGACTTCAGGTTTCATCTTTTCCCAAATGGCTTTGGCGGTTGCAAGCGAGTGATTGCCATCGCCCATGGCAAACAACAAAACTGGCTGGTCAGCGCCGATGTCATATTTCGCCGCGAAGGTTTCGGGGCTGGCAAGCCCGCGCAAGGCTTCGACAACCTGGTTTTCATGCGCTTCGTTGACGGCATACCCAGCAAGATGACCGCTTTCCAGCATCAAATCAAAATCATACAGTTTTTCGAGCCTGGCTTTGTCAGTAGTCAATGGCTCAATGACAGTGTGGTTCGGGTCATCGATCAACACGAGAATATGCGGTAATTCCATCGCCGCGCCCTGACGTATTTTGATGCGGGGAGGCAGGCGGTCAACAATCGTTCCCTCGGTAGCGCGGATAAGACTGGATGAGCCTTTGTTGAAATCATACCGCTCAAGGTCAAGGCAAAGGATGATGCCTTTGCGGGTTTTCCCTGAAACGGTGCGCTCCACGTAAATAAGTCCATCACGCGGCTGGAGAATCCCCTCATCCATGTATTTACGCATAGTCAGTTGGATGCTTTTGATGCGATCTTCTTCGCCAGGCTTTTCAAGATGCACTTCGGGGAAGGTCAAATTCAAAGTGGATGGCGCATCGCCGACGATCTTCTCCACATCATGCCAATACTCAGGTTCGGACGTGAACTGGTCACAGGCGATGATTGCCCATTTGTTTAAGTCCACGCCTGCCTTGGGCAAATATACCTGCGGGATTTGAATGCCAATGTCATTGATGATTTTCATGTGATCCTCGATACGGAACACGCAACACGGCTTAAAAACGTGTTGCGTGTTCCGTAGAAATTATTTCTTTGCAAACGCGATCAACTTCTCAGCCACTTCCGCGCCGACGCGAGCCTGGGCTTCTTTTGTAGCTGCGCCGATGTGCGGGGAGCCGATGACGTTATCCAGCTTCAGCAGTTTCCAATCGGTGGGGGGTTCCTCGTTGAAGACATCCAACGCCGCGCCAGCGACCTTGCCGCTGGTCAACGCTTCGTAGAGAGCATCTTCGTTGACGATGCCGCCGCGCGCGCAGTTGACAATGCGGACGCCGTTCTTCATTTTCGCGAACTGTTCCGCGCCGATCATGCCTGCGGATTCTTTCGTCTTGGGCAGGTGCAGGCTGATGTAATCTGCCTGAGCTAACAATTCATCCAAAGTGACTAATTTTATTCCATCGATTTCTTTCACGTAGGGATCGTAGGCGAGAACGGTCATGCCCATCACGGAGGCGCGTTTGGCAACTTCCTTGCCGATGTTTCCCACGCCGATCAGGCCGAGGGTTTTGCCGCCGATCTCATCGCCGTTGAAGCTTTTCTTGTCCCATTTATCGGCTTTTACCGAAGCGGTTGCCTGATAAAGAGAGCGCGCCATCATGAGCATGTATCCAATGGCCAGCTCGGCCACCGAAGCGGAGTTTGCCAGTGGCGTGTTCATGACTGCAATGCCTTTGGATTTTGCATATTCATAATCAATGGTATCAAGACCGGCCCCGCCTCTTAATATGACCTTGAGGTTGGGGCAAACATCGATGAGCGGCTGCCTCACTTTTGTGCGGGAACGAACCACCATGCCTTCGTAGTTTGGCAGGACGGTCATCAGTTCTTCGGGGGCGATGTCATCGCGTACATCCACGGTGAGACCTGCGGCGCGCATTTGTTCGATATATTCATTTTCGGTTTTGTCACAAATTAGAATTTTCATGTTTTTCTCCTGGAAAAAATTGAATAATTTGTACCGCACACCTGCCCTCCCACTCGCTCCGCTTCGGGGACGATGTGGCGGGCGGCGCCAGGGAGATTTATCTTGCGAGCGTTCAAAAATCCACGCCACATGAACCCCCTACAGGGACGCTGTGTTGCGGTACATTGTTTGAAATTAATAACAGGAATCCAACCAACGAATTGGCGGAATTCCTGTTTGGGTGGGCGGTTTCAACACGCCTGTCATTCTAACAACGAGGAAAACCTTTGTCAACGAAACGCGGAAGAAGTCTGTGCGGATTCATGCTATGGTTGTTGCAAAGTCGCTTGACGTGGTTCTGAATTCATGGCGTCGTTTTAACGCGAACG
>CXWL01007082.1_pt1 | contig 20703 bp, 13 predicted proteins | sample 590931 | NCBI WGS metagenome assembly CXWL01 (sample SAMEA3498368, study PRJEB10139) | groundwater metagenome | biome: water well; material: biofilm material | place: Germany | collected 2015-04-27 | reverse complement strand
GTGGGACCGAAGGCCACAGCGAAACTTGAAACTGGTATCGTGGACTTCACGGGCACGGCCAAGGGCGGTGCTTACGTGACGGGCAACAAAGACGGCATCAAGGACGCCGGGGTGAAATATGAGGTGAAAGTGGGTGCCGGCATCGGAAGTTATTCCGGCGCACAGAAAATCTCCGAAGGCAAAGTCAGCTTCATGCCCGCTCCGGCGACCGGTGACGGCGGCTTCGAGCCGTTGATGCTTAACGGCGGCCGTTAAACAACCCTGGCTGATCACCTGCGGGCTTCTCGCAATGACAAGTCAGGGCAGGCGGCTATTTCACAGCAGCTAATTCTGCCGAAAACAGCTCGCGGGCCTTCGCCTTCGCGTCGGCCAGCGGGATCTCGCCCTGGTCGATTTTTGCGAGGAGGCTCTTCTGCGCGAGGTAGTCCTTGTTCACCACGCCGGCCTTGCTCTGGAGCATGCGCCACGCCTTGCGGCGCTCGACGGCAAACAGCACCATCTGGCGCGTGACCGCGTAGCACTGCATCTTCCCGTGCTCCTCGGCCTTGATGTAGCAGCCGAAGTTCACGACGAAGCTCCGGTGCACCGGGTCGAACACGCGGCGGTGGATGACATCGTCCTGCGTGATGAACAGCAGCTGGTCGTCGAGCAGCGTGAGCTTCGCGGCCTCCTCCTCCTTGATCGCCTTCACGTGCTTGCGGAAACGGTTCTCGGTGATCGCCCAGTGGGCGACGCCGAAGCTGTATTCCTCGCCGGTCGTGGAATACTTCGTGCGCCACCAGTCGCGGTCCACCGAAGGATTGCCCTTGAGGTCGAACGCCTCCTGAGACAACTCGCCCCGGCGCGGGTTGAAGACGAACTCCGGCATGCCGCGGCAGTCGCGCACCATCTTCGCCTGGTCGGCGCTCATGTTGTCGCCGACGCCATGCTCAGGCTGGCAGGTGGTGTAAGCCTGGAAGAAGGCGGTGCCGCGATACTCGAGGCCCTCGAGCAGCGCCCGGTAGAGCTTGGCCGCGTTGGCCATCGAGACCTGCGCGACGAACGGGGAGCCGTGCCCGCTGGTGAACGCCTCGGCGACGTTCTTCTTCTCGATCAGCTTGCCCTGCGAGGCGACGCCGAACTGGTTCATGTCGTAGCCGCCGAGCATCGTGGAGGAATCCGAATTCTGCCCGCCGGTGTTGGAGTAAACCTGCGTGTCGAGCATGAGCATCTTCACGTTCGGGCGGTTTTGCAGGACGACCTTGGAGACATTCTGGAAGCCGATGTCGCCCAGCGCACCGTCGCCGCCGACGACCCAGACCTTGGGCAGCTCGCGGATTTCCTGCTCGGTCATGAGCGCGTCGTCGAGGTGCGTGAGGGTGAAATACTCGGCCTCGCTCGCAACCCTCTCGGTCCGGTCGAGCAGCGCGCCGGCCAGGCGCTCGGGCACGACGGAGCGGCGGGCGTGGTTGACGATGACCGACTCGGCCATGAGCCACGAGATCGTGGCGCCGTCCTGAAAGAGCGAGTTCATCCACGGATAGGGGTGCGGGTTGGCCGGCGGCGTGGAGCCGTAGACCGTGTTGCAGCCTGTGCTGGCGCCCATCATCATCACGGACATGCCGTTCGCGCGGCGGCCTTCGACCGTCTGCAGTTCCTTGTGGTTGAAGGCATCCTGTTCGAGAATGGCGGCGAGCCCGCCGATGATCTGCCCGTCGGTGATGGTGCCGTGCTTCGCCTCGTGATCGGCAATGCGTTTGGCGGTGTCGGCGTCGTTTTCGCCGCCGAGGTTCATGACGGCGTGCGCGTAGGTCTTCCGGAACAGCTCATATTCCGCCGGACGGCGGGCCTTGAGCGCGGCGACCTTTTGCGGGCCCTCGGCCTGGATCCGCGCCGCGGTGGCGCGGAGACGGTCGGCCTTGCGGTGGTAGAGCGGCCGCATGTAGGCCTCGGTAACGGACGCCACCGAGCGGAGGATGCTCTTCTCGCCGCAGCCGGCACAGGCGCCGTCGCCGGAGACGAGCGCCTCGTAATTGCGGCGGACCATGAGATGATTGCGCAGCGCGGCCTCGCGGGAGCCGGCGGCGTCGCTGTCGTTGTAGAGGCCGAGGTATTTCTGCGGGGTGTCGGGCAGCAGGCGCGAGAACACCTGCGCGGTGGTCAGCTCGGCGTTCAGTTCCTCGGTCTCGCGCGTCATGCGCAGGGCGTCGTGGTCGCCGCACACCTGCACGCACTCGCCGCAGCCCTTGCAGAGGTCGGACACGAAGATGGAGAACAGGCCGCCGGCGCCGGGCGTCTTGGCCTCGAGCGAGCGGAAGATCGCCGGCACGTTGCCGTAGGCGATCGGGAGCTTGGCGATGATGTTGGTGAATTCGGCCTTGGATTGCGCGGAAATCGTGGCGAGTGCGTTGACCTCGTCGCGGATGATGTCCTNNCCGGCGATCTCCGCACCGAACTTGAGGCGCTCGTCGCGGTTCGTGACGTAGTTGTTGACCGCAGTCTTGAGGACGGTGGAAACATCCTGCGCCATGTTGGGCAGCGCGGTGTCCGGGCACGCGGTGATGCACTCCATGCACTGGGTGCAATTTTCCGCGATGTAGACGGGGGTCTCACGGCGGGCGACGTACTTGGACTGTGTGGCGCCGGAGCCGGCGCTCATCACGCCAACGGACGCAAACGCCCCGGCCGGCTGGTGGTAGCCGAGGCCGGCGCGGAATTCGGAGTCAAACTTTGCCAGCGTCTGGAACGGCGCGCGGGCGGGCTGGGCGGCAGGCGCGGGAATCGAGGCGCAGCCGGCGGCGGCACAACCGGCGGTCGGGATGATCTGGTGGTCGCCGACGGGCGCGAGCAGCGGATTGCGCATGGAAGAGCGGTCGGGGTCGCCGTTGGCGCCGAGTTTGATCTCGGTCACGCGGGAGAAACCCTCGGTCATCACGGTCATGTTCGAGGCGACGACGGCCTCGCCGAAGCGGCCGAATTTCTTCTCGTATTGTTTCTGCACCACCTTGTGGAACTGTTCCTCCGAGATGCCGAACGTCTTCAGGAAGGGCGACACGCGGAAGAAGGCGCCGAGGAAGGAATTGCCCTGCATGCGGAGCTGCAGCTCCGTCTGGTTGGTCGCCTTGCGCGCGATGTCGAAGCCCGGGAGGATGAAGATGCGGATGTTGTTTTCGCGGACAAACTGCCGGTATTTCTCCGGCACACGCTGCCAGGCGACCTCCGGCGATTCGCCGGATTCCCAGACGAGGCTGCCGCCCTTCTTCAGGCCCTCGAGCGGATTGGTGTGCGTGAAAGCCTTGGGGTCGCAGCAGAGCACGACGTCCACGTGGTTCAGCTCGCAGTTCACCTTGATCTGCGACGGTGCGACGGTGAGGTAGTAGTTGGTCGGCGCGCCTTTTTTCTCCGAACCGTATTTCGGGTTCGCCATGATGAAGAGCTTGTCGACGAGGAATCCGTCCTGGTCGTAGGCCGGGGTCTGCTCGGAGATGAACTTGCCGAAGTCGCCGATGATCGAGCCGAGGTTCTTGCCGGTGGTGATCATGCCCCAACCGCCGATGGAGTGGAAGCGGACGGCGATCGACTTGTCCGGCAGCAAGGACGGCGTGTCCTTGCTGATGGCGGCGTAGGGATGATTGACGCCCAGGACGAAAAAGGTCTCGCCCTCGGCCGCGCTGCGGCCGTCCTGCCGCCGGGTGGCGCCGGTGGCGAATTCGTAGGCGCCAAGCGTGTGCTCGGGGCGGAAATCGCGCGAACCGATGCCATAGGCGCCGCGGAAGAGGCGGGGGGTCTCGGCCGGCGTAAGCGCAGGCAGGCTGGAGCCGGCCCCAAACTTCGCGCCCTCGGCGGCCTTGCCGAGCGCGACACGGATGTCGCGCGCCAGCGGGTTGTCGCCCGCCAGGCCCTCGTCGGTGCGCTCAAGGATGATGACATTCTTCTTGCCGCGTAGCGCGGTGATGACGGCGGCCTCGGGGAACGGGCGGATGACGTTGACGTGGATCGAGCCGACCTTGGCGTTGCGCTGCTCGCGCAGGTAATCGCAGGCCGCCTCGATGTTGTCGGCCGCGCAGCCGAGCGAGACGAACACGGTGTCGGCGTCCTCCGTCTTGTATTTCGTGAGGCAGCCGTAGTGCCGGCCGGTGAGCCGGCCGAACTCGGCGTAACATTGCTCGAGGAAGCCGAGGATGGGCTCGTTGAAATTGTTCCGGCGCGCGACGACCCCGTTCATGTGGTGCTCCTGGTTCTGCACCGGGCCGAGCAAGATCGGGTGCTTCAGGTCCATCATCACCGGCACGCGGCGGCGCTTCGGGCCGAACAGCTCGCGCTGCGCCGGCGTGGGGCAGTCGATCTGGTCGTCGGGCGCACCGAGGTATTCGCGGAGCATCTCCGCCTCGGGGGCGAGATACATCCGCTCCGAATGCGTCGTGAGCATGCCGTCCTGGATGTTCATGCCCGGGTTCAACGACAGCTCGTTGGCCTTGCGGAGAATGATCGCCTGATCGGCGGCCTGCTGCGCGTCTTTCGACATCAGCATGGTCCAGCCGGTGTCGAGCGCGCCGTAGAAGTCGTCGTGGCCGCAATGGACGTTGAGGGCGTGCTTGGTCAGGGCGCGGGCCCCGACCTCGAGGACCATGGTCGAGAGTTTGCCCGGCGCATGGTAATACTGCTCCATGGCGTAGGCGATGCCCTGCCCCGAGGTGAAGTTGACCGTGCGGCGGCCCTGCACGGCGTAGGAGGTGGCGCCGCCCTGCGCGGCGTGCTCGCCCTCGGTCTCGACGGCGATTTTCTGCGCGCCCCAGACGTTGAGTTCGCCCGAGGCGAAGGACTGCTGGTAGATCTCGCCGCCCTCGGTTGAGGGGGTGATCGGGTAGAAGACGCCGCCCTCGGTGATGCGCGTCTCGACGTATTGTGTGACGAGCTGGTTGCCGTTGCACGTGACGCGGGTGCCGGGATACTTTGGCTTCTGGCGGGAAGGCACGGGCAGGGCGGACGGACGCGTCGGGGCGGCGGCGGAGGGACTCATGGCGATAAAGTGGGAGGTAAATTCACTCGCGACAGGGCAATCGTAGGCACGATGATATGTATTGGACTACCGGTTGAACGTAAAGCGCCCGGGAGGGCACGCAAGTATAGATGCCGTGCATGTCTTGCCAAATATTGGTCATAACCCGCCGCAGCCGGGGATTGCTTGAGCCCAGCGGCCGGCCCGGCCATGGTGGCGGAATGGAGCCCGATGATCCGCCGCCCAAGGTTTACGGCTTCAAGGAGCGCGCGTTCAAGCGCGACAACGCCCGCACTTCCGCTGCGCCCCCAGTGCCCACCGCCAAGGAGCTGGCCACGCTGGCGGGGCCCGTGGTGTCTTCACCTAAGGGCGCGACCGGGCCCAGGCCCGGCGACCCGAACGATGTCTTCACCCACCTGCAGGGGAATCGGGCGGTGGAAAAACGGCACGGATTGGGCGAGATCGAAATCAGGAAGATCCGATCCCGCCGCAAGCGGGATTTCTGGCTGCTGTTGGTCGGAGGCAACTTCGCCATCGTGGCGGGGGTCGCCTTGAGCGGATTCAACCTCATCAGCGTCATCTTCGGTCTGGCGGGGCTGATCATCTTCAGTCTCGGTGTAAGTTGGGTGATGTGGCAGGTGATGGACAAATATTAAGGGCCGAGGGATACATTGCTATTTCCGGGAAGCCGCGTAGCTTTGTTGGATGGACACCGCCCAAACCGTCATCCCGCCCCTCGCCGCCCTGCGCTGCTGGGTCCAGGGCCGGCGCATTTATCTCGAGATCAACGCCCGCCGCTCGGTCAGTTTTCCCGCCAGCAAATATAAAGTCCTGGAAAGCGCCCCGCAGTCCGAACTGGAGAAAATCCAGCTGCAGGGTGGCGGCCGGATCGTCCAATGGGAATCCCTCGACGAGGAAATCTCCGTCGACGACGTGGCGCACAACCGCTTTTTCCACACGCCCAAGGCGCTCGCGATTCACGCCGGATAAGTGCCCGTGCGGGCTTCGACCGCCCAACGGTAAAGGTCGACGTAGTGACCGGCGCTCTGCCGCCAGGAAAAATCCTGCGCCATGGCGCGCTGCTGCAAGCCGGCGAATTCCAGCGGCCGGTCGTAATAGGTGGCGCAAGCCCAGCCGATCGTGTCGGCCAGCGCCCCCGCGGTGGCGGCGTGGAAGACAAATCCCGTGCCCCGTCCCTGCCCCTCCGCATAATTCTCCACCGTGTCCACCAGACCGCCGGTCGCGTGAACGAGGGGCAGCGTGCCGTAACGCATGGCATACATCTGCGTCAGCCCGCACGGTTCCGCCCGGCTGGGCATGACGAAAATATCACTGCCGGCCTGGATGAGCCGCGCCAGTTTGCCGTCGAAGCCGATGTGAGCCCCGCAGCGTCCGCGATAGGCCCGCGCCGCCCACGAAAAACTGTTTTCCATCCGCACATCGCCGCTGCCAAGCAGCACGAGCTGGATTGCCATACGCTCCATCACGGCCGGCAGCGCCTCCGCCAGCAGGTCGAGGCCCTTCTGCGCAACAAGCCGTGACACCACGCCGTAGAGCGGCACGACCGGGTTCTCCTCCAGTCCGAAACGCCGTTGCAGCGCCGCCTTGCACCGCGCCTTGCCGTGGAGATCGGCCGCCGAGTAGTTCGCCGGCAAGGCCCGGTCGCGGGCCGGATCCCACGATTCATCGTCGATGCCGTTGAGGATGCCGAGGAGGTCGCCCGCCCGGAAACGGAGCGCGCCATCGAGTCCAAAGCCGCCCGGGGGAGTCAGGATCTCCTTCGCGTAGGTGGGGCTGACGGTCGTGAGTTTGGTCGCGTGCCAGAGTCCGGCTTTCAGCTGGTTGACCATGCCGCCCGACTCGATGCCGTCGCGCAAAAACTCGCCCGGGGGCAGCCGCGCGAAATCCATCACGCGCGCCGGGGCATAACCCTGGTGCTCGAGGTTGTGGATGGTGAGGACCGTCGCCGTGCGCCCGAGCGGCGTATCGCGCAGCGTGGTGTTGAGCATCACCGGCAGCAGGCCGGTAGGCCAGTCGTGGCCGTGCACGACATCGGGAGTCCAGTCCAGCTGCTGGCACAGCGCCAGCGCGCCGCGACACAGGAAGGCAAAGCGCAGATCGTTGTCCTCGAACGCGCCCCACGGGCCCGTATAAACCTCGGGCCGGGCAAAAAAATCATTGTTCTCCAGAAAATACGCCGGCACGGCCGTGCCGGGCAGCACGGTCTCCCAGGTGCGGGCCCATTGCGCCGACGGACCGACGTCGACCCCGAGCGGCAGCGGGAGTGCGTGCCACCCGCCCACCCGCTTCACCGAACCGTAGGCNNGCGCCCACCATGTCGGCCAGTCCGCCGACTTTCACAAACGGCTCAACCTCGGAGCTGACGAAGAGAATTTTCAAGGCTCGCACGACCCCCAAGAAATCCCAAGGGCGGGGGACTGCCGAGCCAAAAGTCAGCGCTTGGCCACGGGATAGCTGCCGAGCCACTTCACCAGCGGACATTTCCTGCCCAGCTCCTTGAGTGCGGCCTGCATCACCGGGTCCTCGTAGTGGCCCGTGACGTCGAGGAAGAAGATGTAGTCCCACGGGCGCAGCCGGCTGGGGCGCGACTCGATGCGCGTGAGGTTGAGCTTGCGGCGGCTGAAGGGCTGCAAGGCGTGCAGCAGGGCACCGGGCTCGTGGTGGAGCGAGACCAGCAGGCTCGTCTTGTCGTGGCCGCTGCCGGCCGAGCCTGAGGCCTCGCGGCCGAGGAATACGAAGCGCGAGGTGTTGTTCTTGAGGTCCTGGATTTGCGTCGCCACCACAGGGACGCCGTAGCGCTCGCCGGCGAGGCGAGGCGCGATGGCGGCGGCGGCCTTCTCCTTTGCGGCCAGCTGCACGCCGAGCGCGGTGCTGTCCACGTCGACGAGCTGCGCGTGCGGCAGGTTGCGCTGCAGCCAGCGGCGGCACTGGGCCAGCGCCTGGTCCTTCGAGTAGATCTTTTTGATCTTCGCGAGCGGGGCGCGGGACAGCAGCGTGTGCTCGATCTCCTGGTGCAGCTCGGCGACAATCTTCAGCGGCGTCTCGACAAACAGATCCAGCGAATCGCGCACCGAACCCTCGGTGGAGTTCTCGACCGGCACGACGCCGTAGTCGGCCTCGCTCTTTTCCACAGCGGTGAAGATGTCCGCCAGGGTGGCCATCGGGCGGTATTCCACACTCGAGCCGAACTTGCGGAGCGCGGCGGCGTGCGTGTTGGTGGCCTCGGGCCCGAGGTAGGCGACGCACAACGGCTTCTCCAGCGCCAGCGCCGCCGACATGATTTCGCGGTAGATGGACTGGAGCGCGGCCGGCTTGAGCGGACCTTGGTTCGCGGTCGTCACGCGGCGCAACACATCGGCCTCGCGCTCGGCGACGTAGATGCGGGTCTTGGCCCCGCGCTTCAACTCGCCGATCTGCCGGGCGCACTTCAGCCGGGCGTTGAGCAACCGGACCACCTGCCGGTCGAGGCGGTCGATCTGGACGCGGATTTTGGCGAGTTTTTTGTTCATGCCAGGACAGCCGGGCGGCGGAGAGTAGCATGAAGGGCCCGGGCCCGGGCAATCAATTCCGCAAGCACCCGGGGGGTGACGGCCTGCTTCGGGTCGTCGCCGATCCCCTGGCTCGGGCTGACGTGCGCCTCGATGCAAAGGCCGTCGGCGCCATAGGCCACGGCGGCGAGGGCGCAGGCCGGCACGTAGGCGGCCTTGCCCACCGAATGCGAGGGATCGACGACGACCGCCGCCCAGGTCTTTTCCTTGAGCAGCGGCGTGATGGATTCATCCGGATGGTTGCGGTAACCGTCCAGCCCGGGCGTGGTGCCGCGCGGGCAGAGCATGACGTTGGGGTTGCCGAAAGCCGCGATGTATTCCGCGGCGGAGATGAACTCGTTGAGCGGGCCCATGTGGATGCTGCGCTTCAGCAGCACGGCGGTCGGCCGGCCGGCGATGGCGGCGCCGACCTGGCGGAGCAGCGAGTAATTGAGGGCGTTGCGCGCGCCGATCTGCAGCACCTGCACCCCGGCCTCCAGGGCCAGCTGCACGTGCTCGGCTTCCATGACCTCGGCGACGGCGGGCAGGCCGGTGAGGCGCGAGGCTTCCATGAGCGTTTCCAGCGACTTGGCATCGCCCTGGAACGAGTAGGGATTGGTGCGTGGCTTCCACACCCCGCCGCGCAGCGCGTGCGCGCCGGCCTCCCGCACCGCCTGCGCCGTCTCAATGAAATACTGCGGATTTTTCGGGTCGATGGTGCACTGGCCCGCGATAATGAGCAGCTCCGCGCCCAGGGTGACGGTGCCGATGCGCAGCCGGCCCTTGGCCAGGTCGGAACGGCGGTCCATGAGCTTGTGCGGCGACTGGATGGTGTCGACGCGGTCGACAAAGGGCAGGCCCTCGAGCCGGCTGATCATCAGCTCGTGCCGCTCGTCGCCCACGATGGCGTAGATGGTGCGAATGTCGCCGACGATCGGCTGGATGCGGCAGCCGAACTCGGCGACGATCACCGACAGCTGCGCGACTTCCTCGGAGGAGAGACGGTTGTTTTTGGGCAGGATCATGGGGCCGGGGTGGTTAAAACAAAAGAGCCGCCCGGTGGGGCGGCTCCTTTGCAAATTGGGTCTGGGGGTGGGTCAGGATTTGCGTGGGGAATAGCCGCCGGTTTGCGGGGTAAAAAAGCCCGCAAAGCCAAAATACAAGTAGGCGGCAAACCGATTCATCGGGCGCCATTGGTGACCGGCCGGACCCGGGGTGTCAATCCCGCAGCCGGTTATGACTTGGCGCGGTGGGCCATCATCATCGCTCGCGCCGAACCCACACCCCCCTGCCCTGTCGGGCGCCCCTCTTCCCAGATGGACTACAGACAAACTATTCTCAAAAACCCCGTCGGTCTGCCCGCCGCAGCCGATCCGCCCCGGTTGCAGACCGGTCCGTCTTCAAAACCGGAACGTCCACGCGCCCTTGAGCGAGACGTCGTTCTGCGTCGGGCGGAAATTGTCGGCGGAGGTGTCGTAGCCCTGGTTGATGATGAAGAACATCTCGTTGCCGGGCTTCACGGTCCATTTCACGCGGAGGTTCACGCCGAGTTCCGCCGAAAAATTGTCGTATTGCGCGAGCAGGCTGAACTGGAGGTCCGGACTGAAGGTGTAGACGGCCTTCGCCTCGCCGATACGGACGGCAAAATTCCCCTGCGGCAGCCGGATGCCACGGAGCTTATAGCTGGTGACCAACTCCAGATGGCGGGATGGCCGCCAGCCGAACTCCACCTCGTAGTCGGAGCGCCAGCCGCCATAAAACCCGCCCTGCCCCCATTGCAGCGTGAAATTGAGCGGCCGCGCGCGCGTAGTCTGGTAACGGGCGTGCAGGTCGGTCCAGCTATAGTCGCGCACCGGGATGACGATGCCCGGCCTGATGGCGAACGCAGTGTCGAGCCGCTCTCGGCGGTCTTCCACCCAGGCGGTCAGCCCGTCGCCCAGAAAGTTCTCAAACTCGAAGCCAGGATAGAGGGTCCTGTCGAGCCGCCGGCCGCCCAGCTCAGTCACGAGGACCGCTTCGGCAAAGAGGTCGATGCGGTGCAGTCCGCGCCGGTCAGGATACCAACGATACCGCACCGTCGGATGATACTCGCTGATGCCGGTGCGCGGCACGAACCCGAGGGCCGGGTCGTATTTCGGGTCGATGCGGCTGAAATTAATAACGACCGCCAGGGGATCGTTGGGAAAATCGAGGTTAAGGGTGGTGGCTGTGCCCCGGCCGCCCGCGTGGTCGGTGGCGGTGGCTTGCACGGCGGCGCGAGCCGTCAGCACCTTGCGACCGACCACGTGGCTGTTTACGTAGTTGAAGTCCACACCGACGAGGCTTGCGTTGCCGTTGAGGCGCGGGTCACCGCGAGTGAAGATGAGGCCGGCGCTCGACTCGTCGAACACCTGGCGTGCGATGCGGCCGACGAGTAAATTTTTAGATTCCACCCCGTTGTGTCCGTCGGTCTGCACGTCGAGGAGGCCAAGGGTCCACGGGCCGGCGCGACCGGTGAGCTTCAGGCCGCCGAGGAGATCGGCCTTGCGGCCGTCGTCAGCGAGGCCGATGCGACGGGAGAAAAACGGCAGCGGATTCTGCTGGATACCGCCGAAGGTGAAGAGCGTGGCGTCCTGCGTGAAGAAGGAACGTTTTTCCGGGAAGAAGAGCGAGAAGCGGCCGAGGTTGACCTGGCGCTCGTCCACTTCGGCGTCGGCGAAGTCGGTGTTGACCGTAAGCATGGCGGCGAGCGACGGCGTGACATGCCAGACGAGGTCGAGGCCGGGTCTGAACTCGTATTCCTTTCCGCTCGGCAGAGGTCGCGTGCGCCGGATGATGCTCGCGTAGGGCTTGAGCTCTACGCCCCGCCCCTGCTGCAGCCCGTGCAGGCCGCGGATCTCGCCGAGGTCGGGCAGGGAGGTGGTGAGCTTGTTGCGCAAGAAGCCAGACCACCGCACGGCCTCCTGTTTGCGGCGGACGGTGCGCGCCACGTTGAAACCCCAGGCATCGTTGGCGGGGTCGAAGGACAGTGTCTTGAGCGGGATGGCGAACTCGGCCGACCAACCGCCCGCGTCGCGCGTGACCTTGCCGTGCCACAGGCCGTCCCACTGGTCGTTGGCCTGATCCTTGTTCTGGATGAGACCGTCGTGCCGGCCGCCCGCGGCGGTGAGCGCAAAATAATAGCCGTCGTTTTCGCGGTGAAAGGTGTCCAGCACGACGCGCACCAGGTCGTCGGAACCGTTGTCCTGATCGCGCTGCATGGAATAGGCGCGGAGACCCGCGAGGCCGCCGGAGTCGTGGCTGCGGACGGCCACATAGATGTTGCCGGCATCGTAGGACACCCAGAATTCGGTGCGCTCGGTCGGCGCGACGTTTTCTAAGGGCGCGACCTGCCGGAAGGCGTCGCTGTGCGCCGCGTGGACCCATTCGCCCGGGCCGATGACACCGTCGATCTTCGGCGGCGGCGTGGCCGGCCGGACCTCGAGCGACGGAGCGCCCAAAGCCGCTGCCGCACCGAGGGCGCAGGCGGCCACGCACTGGGGAAAAAAGCGGAGGGTGTTCATGAGCGATGGCGGGTGCGCGGAATCCGGGGAATCTTCACGGGGACAGAACTGCCGCGGCCTGCCCTCCGGGTAACGCTTGCATCGGCGCACAGGGCGCGCCCCCAGGCGCGTGGAGTCTCGGGAGCATCACGCGGAGCCACGAGCCTCAGTCGGTGCCTTGGTTGTGCTTCGCGATGGTGACGGTGGTCGCGGTGCTGATGCACGTGCCGGCGAGATTATGCACGAGCACGCGATACTGGCCGGCTTGGGCGGCGCCGGCATGCGGAACCGCATGGACCGCAGCGGTGGCGCCGGTGATCGGCTCGTCATTGTGCAGCCACTGGTATTCAAGCGGACCGGTGCCCTCGGCGCGGACGCTGAGGGTGAGGGCGTCGCCCTCGGCCACAGCCACCGCAGCGGGAAGCGGCGCAGGAAGGTGCGGACTTTTCGCGCCCGGGATGCCGAAGGCAACCTTGGCCGGGGCGACCTTGAGGCCGCCGACGCGTGCGGCCGCGCGGTGGCCGCGCAGGTCGTTCACCGTGGCGATAAATTCGATTTCCTCACCCGGAGCGAGATCGGCGGGTGGAGTCCAGAACACGCGGTAGGGCGCCGCATCGTCCGTGCCGAGCAGCTCGAACTGGCCTGAACGGGATGCGCGTGCCATCGCAAACGTCACTTCGGCCACGCCGTCGCCGCCGGTGACTTCGGCGCGAACTTCGCGGCGGCTCGGAAAGAGCAGGCCATCCACTTCGCGGGAAGTGAAATTGAGCGTCGCCCCTTCGGCCGGCGTGACGAGGGCGATCTGCGGCACCGTCGCGGGCACGGGCAGCGTGGCGGTGGCACGCCAGACGGCAAACTGGAGCGGGGCAAGTGTCACGCGCACGGCGCCGGTCGTATCGGCGGTGAGGACGTCGGTCCCGTCAGCGTCCGGTGTGCGCGAGTCGAAGAGCCGCGTGAAGGCGGCGCCCACCGGCTGGCTGGTCGGCACCGAGGCCGTGAGCGTAGCGGTGCGGGAGTTGTTGAAGACGGCGATGTATTCCACGCGTTCGTGGCGTTCGATGCGGGAGAACGCGAACAATCCCGGCTCGGCCGTGGCGCGCGGAATCAGCGCGCCGATGCGCAAAGCCGGATGGGCGACCCGCAGCGCGCCGAGCCGGGCGAACAGCCGGTAGAACGGGTGCTGCGCGTCGAACTTGTCGTCGGCGCCGGTGCGCGTGGTGGCGAGGAGCGGGGCGGTTTTGAAATCAGGGGCCTGCGAAGGGAACATGTCCTCGCGGGCGCCCATGTCCCAGCCGCCGCGGCCGATCATGCCCTGTTCGTCGCCGTAGTGGAGCACGGGCATGCCGCGGGAGAAGTAGAGAAGCCCGTGACCGAGCTTCACGAGTTCGGCCAGTTGTTCCGGCGTCGCGCCGGGATTGTCCTGCTGGAGGAAATAACCGAAACGGCCGATGTCGTAGTTGCCGATCAGGGTGGTGGTCGAATGGACGTTGCTGTCGTGGTCGATGTAGTAGTCGTCGCGGGCGAAGAAGTCGGCGAACGCGGCGGCGGTGCCTCCTTGGGAAACAAATCTCCGCGTGGCGGCGGCAAAACCAAAGTCGGTCGTGGCGTCAGACGGGATGGTGCCGGTGGAGAATTCGCTCAGATAGGCCGGATCGCCGACTTCATTCATCACTTCGCCAAACTGGAGGAAGTCCGGGCGGCCCAGCGCGCGGGCGCGGGCGCGGATGGCGGGATTGAAAGCCTGCCAGAAGGCGGTGTTGACGTGCCGCATCGTGTCGATGCGGAAACCGTCCACGCCCCAGTCGAGCCACTGGCTGTAAATGTCGATGAATCCCCTCACCACGCGCGGGTGCTCATTGAAGGGATCGTCCAGCCCAACGAAATCGCCCAGCACGGCATTTTCTCCCTGGAAGGTGCTGTTGCCGCGGTTGTGGTAGAGCGTGACGTCATTCAGCCACTCGGGATTTTTGGCGTGCTCCTCGCCGCGCGGCAGGAGGGGCACATAGGGAAAGCTGCGCTCGGCGGACAATGCCGGGAAGGCGGCGGAATCGTTGAGGCCGTTGTAGGCGACGGCGCGTTCATCGAACGGTTTTCCTTTGGCGTCACGGTAGGGCGCGGTGGCCTTGTCGATATAGGTGTATTTGTCGCCCTGGTATTTGATGGCGTCGGCCGTGTGGTTGACGACGATGTCGAGGTAGACCCGCATGCCGCGGGCATGGGCTTGGCGGATGAACTCGCGGTATTCCTCGTTCGTGCCGAGGTGTGGATCGACGTTCAGAAAATCCAGCGGCCAGTAACCATGGTAGCCGGCCGTGCCGCTCTGCACGGGCTTGTTCTTGAAGGGCGGAGTGGTCCAGATCGCGGTCGTCCCCAGCGCCTTGATGTAGTCGAGCTTGGCGGTGAGCCCGGCGAAATCGCCGCCATGGTAGTGGGAGATACGCGTCGGATCGAAGCCGTTTTCGTTGGGACCGCCTGGCAGGTGGCCGGTGTCGTTGTCGGTGCGACCGTTGGCGAAACGGTCGGGCATCAGCAGGTAGAAGGTCTGCCCGGCACCGGGATGCGTGAAGCGCGGCACACTTACCACGGGGGTTGGCCCGGCCTGTGCGGTCAAAGCCACCAGACTTGATATCAAAATCAAACGGACAAGGAACCGGACGGACAGACAGACGGGATTGAGCATAACCTTGGGGAAAAGTTATGCACATGGAACATTGGCTGGGTAACGAGTCAAAAGGGGCGGGGTAGAAAATACATAGATAAGCGGGACAAATCCGGCCTGACAGAAATCGCCGATCTCGAAATCTGATCAACTTGGCCGATGCGCCCGCGCGGCCGCCAGCAGGTCGGCCCACTCGGCCGGTTGTCCGCACGCGAGCCGGACCGCCGCGCGCGCGCTGAGCGCCCCGACAATGTTGCCTGTGCCGCAATAAGCCCCCACCGCCCAGACTTTGTCGCCCATCTGCTCCAGCACCGGCAGCCCGTCCGTCGTGTAGGCCACCGAGGCCGCCCAACGGTGTGTCACCGGCGCCCGCACCTTCAGGTGTCCGCGCAGGAATTCATCCAGCAATCCCTGGATCAGTTCCGTCGGTTCGTTCGAGTGCGTCCATTCCGCGCCACCACCGTGATCGCGAAACCCGCCGAGCGCAATGCTCTGGTCGGGCAGCTGTTGCCAGTATTCAAAACCGTGCCGCCAGTAAACCGGCCGGGTGAAGCCCGCTTCGGGTGCGGGCGCCGTGGCCAGCATCTGCAGCCGCGCCGTGCGGACCCGCGGGCTGAGTTCGGGGAAAATCTGCTCCAGCCGGCCGTCCACCGCGACGATCACCGTGTCGCAAAATATGGTGCCCTTGTCGGTGACCACCGATCCTGGCACTATTTTCCGCACGGGTGAACCCTCGTAGAGCAAGGCGTCGCGCTGCCGGAGTTTTCGCGCGATGGCCCGCACCCGGCGCAGCGGTTGCATCACCCCGTCCGCCGGCAGCAGCAGCCCCTCGCCTTCCGGCCCGGCGTAGGGCTCGGCGGCAAAGCCGCAGTAACGGAGCGCGGCCAGATGCTTCGCGCAATCCGCCCGTTCGGCTTCGTCGGCCGCAATGCGCAACGAACCCGTAAGGCGGATGATCTCGGGCCACTCCTCCGCCTGGCGCCGGATTTCCCGCGCCGTGAGCCGGTAGAGGTTGCTGGCGGTCGTCTCCCCGAACTGCACGACCGTCTCGTTGAAAAACTTCGCCAGGCCGGCGAGCACGAAGCCGCCGTTGCGGCCCGCCGCGCCCGCCCCCACTTCGCCGGCGTCCACGCCCACGGCGCTGACGCCCAAGGCGCCGAGTTCCTCCATCGCCGCCAGGCCGGAACCGCCCAGCCCGATCACGCACACGTCGGCCCGCACCGGGCCCTCCAGCCGCGACAGCGGCCGCCAGTCGCGGTCTTCCCAGATGGGGAGGTTCACACGGACGATATGCACCGGCTGCAACCGGGAGGCAAGAACGCGCACACGCGGTTGACGCCCGCCGGGCACCCGGCCTTGATGCGGACACCCGCCCCATGAAGCCGCTTTATGATTTCAGCCGATTGTCGGTGGACCGCACGGTCGCGCCGCGCGACACCATGCAGGCGCCGGAAAACCCGGAACAGTATTTTGATCTTGGCCGGCGCGCGTTGGAGTTGATCCATTTTTCCTCGGTGCTGTGCGACAAGCCGCACTACCCGGACATCCTCGATCTGCCCTGCGGCCACGGCCGGGTGCTGCGCTGGCTGCGTGCCCATTATCACTACGCCAACCTCACGGCCTGCGACCTCGATCGCGCCGGGGTTGATTTTTGCGCGCATCAGTTTGGGGCGCGGCCGGTGTATTCGCAGCCCGACCTGCGCCAGCTGCCGTTCACGGCGCAGTTCGATCTCATCTGGGTCGGCTCGCTCGTCACCCATCTCCGCGAGGACCGCTGGCTGGCCGCCCTGGATTGCCTCGTCCAGTGGACGCGCGAGTGCGGCGTCATCGTCTTCAGCACCCAAGGCCGCACGGTCGCCAGTCTGCTCGCGCGCGGCCGGCGCAATATTGCCGAGAACATCGACAAACCGGCGCTGCTCGCCGACTACGCCCGGGCCGGCTTCGCCTACCAGCGCTATTTTGAGAGCAATGCCGAGGAGGACTATGGCCTCGCCCTCAGCTCGCCTGCCTGGCTCATGCGTGTCCTGCAACGCTACCCCAATGTCATCGTGCGCGCTTATCTCGAGGAAGCCTGGGGCATGCAGGATGTGGTCATTCTCTACAAGAAGGCGGATCACTTCGAGCCGCTCCCCCGCCCGCCGGCGGAAACCCCCGCGGGCTTGCTGGGGCGGCTGTTCGGCCGTTAACGGACACCCAGGAATTCCCAGCACAGCACCGCGGTCGCCGCGGAGACATTGAGTGACTCGACTGTGTTTGCGCCGGGGATTTTCACGAGCCGGTCGCACTGCGCCATGATTTCGGGCGCCATGCCGCGCTCCTCGTTGCCCAGGATGATGGCCGGTGGTCGCGGCAGGCCGCGCGCCCGGGCCACACTCGGTGAAAGCTGGTTGCCGCGCAGACTCGTGCCGATGAGATAATGGCTCCGTTTCAACTCCACACAGAAAGCCGGCAGCGCCGGCACGCGGTGGAAATCGACAAACTCCATGCCGCCCTCGGCCACGCGCCAGGCCGCTTCACCCGGGAGCGCCTGCGCCGGGTGGTCCGGCACGATGATCGCCTGCACGCCGAAGAAGGCCGCCGTGCGCACGATGGCGCCGACATTGTTGGCGTTGCTCACGCGGTCGAGCAGCAGCAGGGGCGCCTTGGCCCGCGCCCACTCCGCCAAGACCTCGCTCGTCACCTTGCGCAGCGGCCGCTCCGCGATGACCGCGATGATGCCGCCGTGCAGCTTGCTGCCGGCGATCTTCTCCAACTCCGCCGCCTCCACCTGCCGGTAGACTTTTTTCTGCGCCGCCAACCGCGAACAGAACGCCCCGGCCCGCTGGCCCGTCTGCGCGTCAAAAAACAACCGCCGCACCTCGCCCGGATGTCGTGCGAACAGGGTTGAGACCGCCTGCCAGCCGCAGACGTTCAGTTCCTTGGATGCGGGGGCCTGCGGTTTCATGACTTGGTTACGCCGACGACGGTGAACTCCTCTCGGTCGTGATACAAGTGGCGGATGCGGAGATTCGCCGCCTGTTTCACAAAGGGTGAGTCGGGCGCCGAGATTTTCCCGAGCAGCGCGAGCGGGTCCACGTGGCCGAATTTCAGGTTGATGATGAACCGCCGGCACCAGCCGTGCGCCAGCCACGGGGCGACAATGTTCAGTATAACATGATGCGGCTCCTCGACCAGGTCGCAGAACAGCCAGTCATAGGTCACACCGGTGGGCGGCGAGAACTTGAACGCATCCTCCAGCCGGTGTTCGATGAGCGGGTGGTTGAACGCGCCGCCCTTGAGCGGGCCGTTGTCCACGGCGATGACGCGCGCCCCGCGTTTCGCCGCGCTGTAACTCCAGCCGCCTGGGGCCGCGCCCAAATCCACCACCGTTTCCCCGGCCACCGGCTCGCGCCCGAGGACAATGTAGGCTTCCTCCACTTTCAAATAAGAGCGCGATGGGGCCGCGTCGTCGTCCGCCATCCGGCGCTGGCCGCCCAGCCGCGCCTCGCGGGCGGCGAACACCCGGCCGAAATCCGCGAAAAACACCATCAATCCGCGTGTCGCACCGGCCCCGCGCGGCAAATCCGGGGTCGCCAGCCTGGCGATGCGCGGGAGTTTTTTTCGCAACAGTTCGGCAAAGGTTTTCTCGACGCCACTGGCGCGCCGGCCCAGCCCCACGACTTCGGGCACGGTTTGGAACACACACGGCCACGCCGCCTCAATCCGCTCGCCGCGCAGGCTCTCCAGGTAAAACTCCGCCAGTTGCTGGGCCAAGGCGTTGACCGATTCGCCCTTGAACTCGCGGGGGGAAGGCAGCGTCAACTGCGGGAAGGCCAGCCCGGTCGTTTCACCCTCGGTGGATAGAGTCCAGCCCGGGCCCTTCTCCGTGACGGTCAATCCCGCCCCGGCCAACTCACGCTCGAGAAGGGTTTCGTAACCATGCTGGCAGAGAGAGAGCATCCCTCAGGTTTACCGCCCCGCCCGCTGCCGCCGAGATGAAAATCTCCGTGCATTTAAGGCCGGGGTTCTTTCACTCAACCAACCGCCATGCGCCCGCCCACCTCCGATCTTCGCATCTCCACGGCGCGCCCGCTGCTCTCGCCGGCCATCCTCGAGGAGGATCTGCCGCTGCCCGAAGCCGGCGCCGCCCTGGTGCAGGCCGCCCGGCGGGCCGTCAGCGATATCCTCGCCGGCCGCGACGACCGGCTGCTGGCGATTGTCGGTCCCTGCTCCATCCATGATCCGGCGGCGGCGCTCGATTACGCACGGAAACTCAAGCCCGTGGCCGGCCGGCTCGCCCGCGACCTGCTGATCGTGATGCGCGTCTATTTTGAAAAGCCCCGCACGACCATCGGCTGGAAGGGCCTGATCAACGACCCGCACCTCGACGGCAGCTTCCAGGTCAACACCGGCCTGCGCCTGGCCCGCCGGCTGATGCTCGACATCAACGCCGCCGGCCTGCCCATCGGCACCGAGTTTTTGGACACGACCCTCGGCCAGTATTATGCCGACCTCGTCTCGTGGGCTGCCATCGGCGCGCGCACGACCGAGAGCCAGATCCACCGCGAACTCGCTTCGGGTCTCTCGATGCCGGTCGGCTTCAAAAACCGCACCGACGGCGACCTGCAGGTGGCGGTGGACGCCATTGTGTCGGCGCGGCATCCACACTGTTTTCCCTCCCTCACCCGCGAAGGTGCCCCCGCCGTGCTCGGCACGACCGGCAACCCCGAGGGCCACCTGGTGTTGCGAGGTGGCAGCCGCACCGGCCCGAATTACGGCCGTGAATCCATTCACAAGGCCGCCGCCCTGCTGAAAAAATCCGGCTCGCTCGCCGTGGTGCTCGTGGACTGCAGCCACGACAACAGCGGCAAGAAGCATGACCAGCAGGAGCACGTCGCCGGCGATCTCGCGGCCCAGGTCGCCGCCGGCGAGCGCGCGCTCATCGGTTTCATGCTGGAAAGCAACCTGGTCGGCGGTGCGCAGCAGCACGAGCCCGGCCGGCCGCTGACCCCGGGGCAGAGCATCACCGATGCCTGCCTGTCGTTCGACGAAACCGTGCCGGTGCTCGAAAAACTGGCGCAAGGGGCCGCGACCCGGCGACAGAAAATGGCCTGATATTCCGGCCATGCGCGTCCTCGTCGCCTTCGACAAATTCAAGGACGCGCTCACGTCCGTGCAGGCTTGCGCCGCCGCCGCCGGCGCGCTGCGCGCCAAACACCCCGAGTGGACGCTTGACCTCTGCCCGCTCACCGACGGTGGCGAAGGGTTCGCCGAAACCCTCACCGGCGCAGCCAAGGGCCGGCTCGAATACCTGACGGTGAGCGGACCCCGGGCGCGGCCGGTCGGCGCGCCCATCGGTTATGTCAGCGGAAGCAATCTCTCACCGGCGGTTCGATGCCGGCTCTCCTTGGACCTTGAAAGCAGACTCGCGATCATCGGCATGGCGTCCGCCAGCGGTCTCGAATTGGTGCCGCGCGACCAGCGCGACCCGTGGCAGACGACGACTTATGGCACCGGCGAGCTTATCCGTGCGGCGGCACAAGCCGGCGCCGGCACGATCCTGCTCGGGGTGGGCGGCAGCGCCACCAACGACCTCGGCCTCGGCGCTCTCGCGGCACTGGGGTTTAAGTTCCCCGCTGTGCCGGTGCCCGCAGTCTGGCCGCAACTCACCCGGCTGGAGGGCCGCCTGCGATTGCCTCCCGTCTTCATCGCTTGCGACGTGACCAATCCGCTGCTGGGCCCGCACGGCGCCACGGCGACTTTTGGCCCGCAAAAGGGCCTGAAGCTTGACGACCTGCCCCGGCTCGAAACGGAGATGGCCCGGATGGCCTCATTGTTAGGCGAAGCCTGCGGCCAGCCGTTCGCCCTCACCGAAACCCCCGGTGCCGGCGCGGCCGGAGGCATCGCGTTCGGTCTGATGGTCGCCTGCGGCGCGCGGCTGGTGCCGGGTTTTGACCTGGTCACGGAATGGCTCGACCTGCCCGCGCGGATCGCGACGGCCGACATGGTGCTCACGGG
>CXWL01014427.1_pt1 | contig 20705 bp, 24 predicted proteins | sample 590931 | NCBI WGS metagenome assembly CXWL01 (sample SAMEA3498368, study PRJEB10139) | groundwater metagenome | biome: water well; material: biofilm material | place: Germany | collected 2015-04-27 | reverse complement strand
TCGGGTATATTGTTATATGCCCTCCCGCCCCAATCACCGCACCCCCACCCATCCCCGCCGCCGCAAGCGGCGTAGGCACCGGCTTACCCTCATGACCCTCCGGCGTTTCATGCGCGCCCGTTGGCGTACGTTCCGTACAGTCAGAAAAGCCATGCTCGCCTGGCCACCGACCGTTCGTGCCGTCGTCATGCTGACGACGATCCCCCTATTCCTGCTCGGCAGCAACTGGACCTATCAGGCATTCAACAAGCCGGCGGAGATCCTCTTTCCCTTGGACCATTCACTGAACAAAAACCCAGCCGAGACGTGGAAACAATACGGATCGCTCTTCCAAGAGCATGCGACATCTGTCATGACGCCCGAGTTGCTGGCTGCCCTGGCTCAGGCTGAGGGCGCAGGCAATCCGGCAGCGCGGACCTATTGGAAATGGCATCTGACCTGGAATCCCTTGGAACTGTACCATCCGGCATCGAGCGCGGTCGGCATGTACCAGATTACAGATGGGACATTTCAGCAAGCCAGGCGATACTGCGTCCATGACCATAGGGTGGTCGAAGATGGCCCCTGGCACGACCCGAACTCCTGTTGGTTCAACAGCCTCTACACCCGTGTCCTGCCAAGCCATGCCATCCAATTGACCTCGGCTCTGCTGGACCGCCTCGTCTCACATACCATCGCATTGCGACCGAGCGGCAGCGTTACGCTCTGGCAGAAGCAGAATCTGGCTGCGGTCATCCACCTCTGCGGCGCCACGGCAGGCCGCGTCTATGTGACGCGCGGATTTCGACTGAGCCCTCACCAGCAATGCGGCAGCCACGACGTGCGAAACTATCTCACCCGAGTTAACGCGATGAAACAGCAGTTTGCCAGACTGGCTGCTGCAGGCTAGCCCGGAAGTGCTGGGTGCTGAGTGTTGAGTTTTGGGAAAAGACCAAGTGACCAATTACAGGAACAAGAGGTGCTGTTATAGCGCCCCCTCGACAAGCATCTAGATAGAAGATCCTGCCGGGCTTTGATATCCTCAGCCGCACAAGATACGAAGTCCCCTGGAACGATGTTCATGATTCCGATCCGCCCAGCGACCGAAGCCGATTTCCCTGCCCTGCTTCTCGTACAACAGGCCGCGTTCGGGGAATACGCCAACCTCTATACAGTGAGTGGATGGACCACGGAAACGATCGAGAGCCTCAGGGAAGATGCCAAGGAGAAACATATCTTCGTGGCAGAAGAGGAGGGAGCAGTGGTTGGGTCGGTGCGCTTTTGGACCGTGGCCGGGGTCTGCATCATCCGGCTGTTATCCGTGAGTCCCACTCACCAAGGCCAAGGAGTGGGAAAGGCGCTGATACGAGAAATCGAACAGGCCGCGATCGACGCCCATAAGTTCTATGCCTGCACCATGCTGCATACGGCCAGGAACATTCATCTCTTCATGAGTCTGGGCTACAAGGCGGAAACGATTCTGCCGGATCACTACGACCATCTGGATTTGATCTGTTTCGCCAAGTACCGATAGCAGGCTGTTGATAAAGGCCGCCAGCGGCGTTCTCGCATCGTTCAGATCCTCTACGTACCCCAGAGGGTACGCTTCCGGTCTTCACTCGCTGCGGCCTTGCTGGACAGCCTTTCTGAACAGCCTGCGAAGAACTTTGATCACACCACTGGACGCTCATATGTCCCTCGCTGCTGAACGATTCCGACGTTTGTCAACAACCTGCTAGTTTATTTGGGTGAATCAAGCTAACCAGATGAACCAAGCAGACCAAATCAACCAGACGGACCGCATTCACCGACGATGATGCGGTCGCAGCATGTTCCTAAACACATAATTTGCCACGCGGTTTCCTTGCTTGACCCCCTCAGTTGCGTCGAACGCCCAATGGATGCCCAGGTAGATGCGGCTCCGGCCATTCTCTTCCTCCGCCTGCGACAGGGAGGAGAAGCGACGCTCCACTACGGGCCGCACAATGCCACTATGGTCCTTGGTCACACCGTTGAATTCGTCCGAGACAAAAGTAAACGCGATGCGGTCGGTTCGATAGAAGTTTCTTAACGTCTGAAAGAGCGCCCCGCCGAACACAGCATGGCCGGAAGGGTAGGCAGGAAACGGCGGGGTAAAATTCACACCCACCAGATTGCTGGCAGGCGCGCCGAGGGGTGAAAACATCGGATCTCCGATTGTGAAGGGGTTTCCGTCACCGAGCCCTGTCGGACCTGTCTTTTCGTCAGCTTCGCGAATACCGGTCACCGGCCGCCAGTACTGGTAATAGTATTTGGATTCCCACGCTGCGATACCTGCGTCCGCCATCGCCACATTCACGAGCGCCAAAAGCCGCGCGAGGTCTAACGCATCGGTGTCCGTGCCCATCTTGTTGGCAATTCGCATGGCGATTTGATTGTAGAGACGCGGCGGGGCACAAAGGCTCGGTGTCCCGTCATAGGCCCAGAAGATCCCGATTTGTGTTTGTTCCGTCGTGCGTGTGGTGAGGGTCACCAGCCCGTCGCCTCCTAACTGCTTCACTTCGTTATAGGCGGCAGTGTATTCAACAGTGCCGAGCCCGGGCGGTGGTGGTACTCTGAATTGATCTCCCCGTTCGAGGACAAAGGGCTTGACCTCGCCCCATTTGACGCCCAGCGCGACCCCAATCTGGCTGATGGGATCCTGCCGCCACTTGCCCGGGTCGTTACTCGTGTGAAAATTATCCGGCCCGGTGCCCACCGTCAGTTCATCATGCTGTGAGCCGTCGGCCATTCGTGCGGCAAGGACGGCGGCCGCCGCACGCTGTCCTAACGCAATCCCGTTGGTTTTTAGCTGCCCATCTGGAATCTCGCTCAGATCCTCAGCGAGGAAGGCATCGAGCTTCGCCTCTTGGGAGGGGAAGAGCGCGACAAGCGTATCGTAGGCCGCTTGCGCGACAGCTGCAGGGAGCGACGTTCCCACCTTCGCCGGACCAAGTCCGGTGTAACTTCTGTAGCCCCCTTCGACTGCGTTGACGACCTCGAAGATGGCGAGATGGACGATGGCCATCGCCCGGCTCGACCTGCCTGGCCCGAGTTGATGGCCAAACTGGTGGAACGCGTCCGACGGCGTGTGATCGAGGCCGCTGGCATCAATGGCCATCTGGTTCCAATCTCGAATCGCAACGGCCCGATCGAGCACATGGCGCGGGCGATGTTTCACATTTGGTCGAGCCGACTGGGTACCAGGATGGATCCGCGGGCCGAACGCCTCATCGAATCCCCCGCGTAATCCCTCCGCAAAAAGCCCCTGCGAGGGCGCCAGCACGAACAGCACCGCGAAGAGAAGCAGAACCTTTCCTGGGTGAGATGCCATAATCCTCTCCTTTTGAAGCAGGCGATCACCCATGTGTTGTTACACTGGGGCGCACCTTCCGCGGGTGGGAGCATAAGCCGTGCCCTGTGCGCATGGCGCCCGAACCCCTGTTCTGCATCGATATTCTTTTTATTCCTCGCCCGCATATGGAGACCTGAACAATAAGTGGGCTACGACGCATGGGTTAGCCTTCAAACAAACATTAGAAATTACCTGCCTGTCTTAGCCCGACCGATGTCGCTACTCTTCCCTGAGCGCCATGCGATCCACAGGCCGAATGAATGGTGCGTTGGAGAGCGTCCGGCGTTGAGGGAAGGCGAGGAACAAGGCGCCGGGCCAAGCGCCGAAAATTCCGGCGCACATAAGGCAGGTCCCGCGTGATTAAGATTGGATGCGGCGGCGAATTCACGATGCAGTTGAAGGGTTTGTGAATACTGTGAGGGGACTACCGGGTGGTCCTTGTCGCTCGCCAGGCAATCGCTATTCCCAGAAACAATAATAGGGACGCCAGAAGAAACGGCGCACCGGGGAGGTGCCAACTGGCTTGTGCGCCGATAAAGAGCGCAAAGGCTTGAGTGAAAAGGCCCGGGCCTATGAGGCCTGCGATACCGGAAAGCCCTGCAATGGCCCCTTGGAGCTGACCCTGTTCGGAACTACTCACGCGGCGGGACATGAACGCTTGCGCGGACGGACCGGCAAGGCCCCAGAAGGCCATGATGGGAATCCCCGCACAATAGATCCATCCCTCAGTCGCCACACCGTAGACCGCAAAGCCCAGCGCGCCGCTGAGCAATCCAGCGAGGAGGGTCTTCCGCTCTCCGAAGCGGGCTATGAGCGGCCGCATAAGTAGCCCTTGCACAATCATGGCGGTGACGCCGGCGCCGGCCAGCATGAAGCCGATCGCCTTCGTATCCCACCCGTAGCGATAGCCGACATAGAGCACTGCCACGCTCGGCAAGACCGCATGCCCGAGGTACCCGAGAAAGACGACCGCCGCGAGACTGAAGAGCTCGCGATGCGACCGCAACAGTGTGAAGGAGCCGATCGGATTGGCCCGTTTCCAGGAAAAGTTCATGCGCTTCTCGCGCGGGAGCGACTCCGGCAGGACGAAGAATCCGTAGCAGGCGTTCACGAGACTCGTCGCTGCCGCGCCCCAGAACGGAAGCCGCGGATCGACCACGCCGAGCAACCCGCCCACCGCCGGGCCAAGAATGAAGCCTAAGCCAAAGGCCGCGCCGATCATCCCAAAAGCAGCCGCTCGCTTCTCCGGCGGCGTGACGTCGGCAATGTAGGCGCCCGCGGTACTGAAGCTGGAGGCCGCGATGCCCGAGATGATACGGCCCACGAAGAGCCAGGTGACACTGGGCGCGAGCGCCATAAAGATGTAGTCGAGGCCTAAGCCGAGATTTGACAACAGCACGATCGGCCGCCGCCCGAAGCGATCCGACAGCGCGCCTTGAATGGGCGAACAGACGAACTGCATGAGCGCCCAGGCCATGCCCATGAGGCCGTAAATTGAGGCAGCCTGCGCCGTGTCGCCGGACATAAAGTCTTCGACAAGTTTCGGCAACACGGGAATGATGATGCCGAACGAGAGCACGTCGAGCGTAACGGTGATGAGAATGAAGAAGATCGCCGCCTGCCGCGGCTGTGTCGATGGAGAGGCTGGAGGGACCGTCACCCGTCTGCGCCCAGTCGATCGATGACGATCTGATGCACCACGGTATATTTGCCGAGCGTCGCCAGAAAGACCGCTGTTTCAGCCACGTCGAATGGGTCGATCTTCTCGCTGCGGAGAATGTCTTCCGACGAGGCATCGACCAATTCATCTGCCACGGCTCCCGGACAGATGGCACTCACTTTAATGCGATGCGGGCGTCCTTCATCGGCCAGTGATTTCGTCAAGGCCATGATGCCGTGCTTCGACGCGCTGTACGTGCCAGTGCCGGCCCAGGCCTGCACACCGGCGACGCTCGACATATTGATGATGATTCCCCCGCCCTGCTGCTTCATCTGTTTGAACCCAGCTCGACAACAGAAGAAGGTTCCACGCAGGTTCACGTTCATGACTTCGTCAAACGAGTGTGTCGTCGTCTCGGCAAGCCGCCCACCAGCAACAACGCCCGCATTGTTCACAAGAATGTCCAGCCGCCCATAGTATGCGACCGTCTGTTCGATCAATCGCTCCACCTGACGTTCATCGCTTACATCAGTTTGAATGGCCCAAGCCTCTCCGCCCTCTTTCACAATCTGTGCGACGGTCTGCTCGCAGAGCGGCATCCGCCTGGCCGTGACGACGACTTTCGCCCCTTCCGCTCCAAACCGCAGCGCGATCGCCTTGCCGATGCCGCTGCTGCTGCCAGTCACAATCGCGACTTTATTCTTCAAACGCTGCATAGGTTCACCTGTTTCCTACTCCTTCCTTTAAGGGATTGGCCAAGGCTGCCATTTACAGCGCGCGTCCAACGAATGCTTGTTCATTTAGTCTATCTCGTCTATCTGGTTTGTTTGGTTGATCGGACTGGAAATTCATTCAGAAGAACCAGACAGACCAGAAAGACCGGCCAACCAGACAGACGAGCCCGTGCGCGTTGCGCGAGCACAGAAGATCATCCGCCTCCATCCCCTTCTCCGTCGTAGTATTTTTCTCGGTAGATGGGGCAGAGGCCTTTTTTCTGAAGTAACGATGTGGCGTCGGCAATCATGGCGCTGTTCCCGCAAAGATAGACGGCGAGATTCTTGACGGAGGTAATTCGCTCCTCGATCAGCTGCAGGACGCGACCGGATTCACCGGACCAGCCGGGATCGGGGCGGGAGAGTGTCGTAATGGTCGTGAAGGTCCGAGTCCTCCTGGACAATTCAGCCAGCTCTTCCTGATCGTACAAATCCCGCTGGCTGCGCAGGCCCCAGAACAGAGTCGCCGGTCTCGGATCGTGACGTTCCGCGTTCGCCAGCAGCATGGACCGGATCGGAGCAATACCGGTGCCGCTGGCCACGAACAGCAATTCGCGATTCGGATCGTCACGCAGATGGAAATGTCCAGCCGGTCCTTTGAAGTGCGTCTTCTCTCCTTCTTTGAGATGGAAGAGAAAGCCGGACCCAGGACCTCCCGATACCAGATTGAACAATAGCGTGATGACGCCCGATCGGCTGGGTTGAGAAGCGATAGAGTAGGCCCGAGTGAGGAGCCGTCCGGACTGCGGATCCGGCATCTCGAACGACACAAACTGACCAGGCTTAAAATTGATGGACTCCGGCTCGATTAACCGTAGGTCGAGCCGGCGCACGTCGTGGGTGAGATTCTCGATCGACTGAACTTGTGCGGTATAGGTTTCGATCGCCATGGCGGAGCGATTCTAGCAGAACACTGAAAAAGCCCGCCAGTCTCAGAAGACCGTTGTTTGGTCTGTCTGGTTTGTTTGGGTGAATACCACCCCCAGATAGGCCATTCCCGCCTGTCTCGTGCGGCTACTCTTTATTTGAACCCCACCACCATCCCGTCCGGCCCGGCCAGTGGCATCACCTGCGTCCGCTTAAACCCCACCTCTTTCATCCACTTGCGGCAATCCGCGCCGGTGAAGTCGAACCCGCCGTGCGTCTCGATCAGCATGTTGAGGCTCATGAGCAGCCCGAATGCGTTCTGCTTCCGCGCATCGTCGATCAATGCTTCATGGATGATCACTGCGCCCCCGGCTGGTAAGGCATCGTAGGCCTTGCGCAGAAGCATGATCTTTTCATCTAAATTCCAGTCGTGGAGGACATGGCCCATCACGATCACCTCGCACTTCGGTAATGGGTCTTGAAAGAAGTTCCCCGGATGAAAGCGTAACCGCTGCGCGACGCCTCGATCCTTCGCATAGGCTTCGAAGATTGGCTGCACCACCGGGAGATCCATCCCACCTCCCATCAGATGTTTATGCGCCGACGCGACCTCGACTGCCACCCCGCCTTGGGCACAGCCGACATCCACAAACGTCCTGTATTTTTTCCAGGGAAACTTTTTGGCAATGACCTGCGCCGGTCCGATGCTGAGACCGGTCATGGCTTTGAGAAAGCCTTCCAGCCGCTGTGGATCGGCATACAAGGTGCCGAAGAAATCCTCGCCAGTCTTCACCTCGTTCTGCGCCTTGCCGGTGCGGAGGCCTTCCGTCAGCGATCCCCAGAATCGATAGAGCCGCGCGTTGCACATTTCCAGTATGCCGCCGACATACGAGGGTTTCGCGCGATCGAGAAACAGCGCAGTCTCTGTGGTATTGGCGTAACGCGAGCCAGTGCGCGTGAGCATGCCCAGAGCGACCAGGGCATCGAAAAAATCTCGTGCGCTACGGGGATGGAGCTGAAGTCGTTTGGTCAAGGCCTTCGCTTCGAGCGGACCCTTTGCTAACTCAGTAAACAAGCCCAGTTCAATGGCGCTGAGCAGGGCCTTAGACCCCCAAAATCCCGTACCGAGCTGCATGATCCTCGCCGGAGTCAATTGAGCTTTCGCCATTTTGCCACCCCTTTGTTCTCTTTCACACGGTCTTCCCTCTCACAAGTGTTCGCCTCGTGGTTGAGATGCCGCGTAATGCATGTTGGAACGACGCGCTGTACAGAGAGCGGAATAGTACCGCAGAAAGTTGGGCAAGGGAATGGGCAGAAGGCTCGATGGCCTACGCCTTCATCAGAGCCCGGCCATTGTGGCAGGAGTTGTCAGAATGAGAAAAAATCGAGGACTGACCGGCAGGGAGGGAAGATGCTGCTCACAGATGGATGCCTCGCGGAAAATAGGTCCGGCTAGATCGCCTCATCGTACATGATGCCAAAATTCTGGCGACAGCCGACAAGGTACAGTGCTCCCTGCACATTTTTTCTCAACGGTTTCGTCCAACAGACTTCCACCAGACAGAGCGCCTGCCTGGCTGATGAATGGCCAGTTTGAACTTCTAACATCTGCCCTTTCAAAAGAGCGACGCCAAGCAGAAGTCGCATTCCGGTTGAACTATTATTGACCGACGCGCCTTGCCCCTCCTCAAGAACCGCGCCATCGTTGTTCACCGACCGCATCAAACCATAGGTGCAGGGACTAATCTTCGGCTTCCGTGTTTCATGCCGACGTTCAGATCGGACAAGCTTTCCCGTCAACCCTGCTGGTTTACGGCGACGCTGTTTCACAGCCTTCACAGCCGCTTTCCGCAACAATGCCTTTTTGGATGGCCGCATGGACACACGGTTCTGTTTCATTCGAATCCTTTCCACGGTCACGAGAACCTAATCTCGTCCTGCGACTCAACATTTTCGGCCCCAGGCACATGGAAACTTGTAATACACCTGCTGCGGCAATGTATAGCAACCAAAAGGGGGCCATGGAACTACGTAGATTACATTTTCCTTCTCTTTATCTCCCATCGCAGGGCCCATGGGGTGGGATCAAGGATAGAAAGCTTATTATTGACTGATCGTTCCAATATGTGATACCTTCGCTCCCAAGTTAGGAATCGAGGAGACCTCAAAATGCCCCGCCCGAAAGAATTCATTCCCGATGAGGCGCTTGAGAAGGCCATGCAGGTATTCTGGCACAAGGGCTATGAAGCTACGTCGATGGAAGATCTGTTGGAGGCGATGGATCTGAACCGCGGTTCCCTCTACGATACGTTTGGTGATAAACGCCAACTGTTCTTGAAAGTAATCGACCGATACTGCACCACCTTCGTCGGATCGAAGTTTTCCCTCCTCGACCAACCAGGCCCGGCACTCCCGACCTTGCGCCGATTCATCATTGGCATGACCGAGGGCGGCCTGGCCGATCCACAGCGACGCGGGTGCTTGATTGCCAACACCGTTATGGAACTGTCGCCACACGAGAATGAGATCGCAGGCACACTCCGCCAGGTCCTCAAGGTGGCTGAAGACACATTCTTTCGGACCTTAGCCCGCGCGAAACAGCAGGGTGAATTGAAGAACGATAAAGATCCGCGCGCGCTGGCGCACTTTCTCACAACGATGCTGCAAGGCACCATTGTGATGATCAAAGCCGGAGCGCCAGCTGACGTGGTGAAACAGACAGCGGAGACCGCGCTCTCAGTCTTGGATTGAAGCGTTTTTTTGATCCGTTATGGATCGTTCGTTCAACACTTGAAACGACAGAGATCCTCCGGCACAGGAAGTGCCCTATGACATGCCAACGTTGTGATGGGCTGATGGTTCGAGAACAGTATAACAATCTTGAATTCGACTCGGCGGGATATGAGATCGCTGGCTGGCGTTGTCTCAACTGCGGCGCGATCGTCGATTCTGTGATCGCGACTCATCATCAAACTGCCCACAAGACCGAGTCGGATCAGGTATTGAAGAAACGGCTGAAGGAACTGATGATGGTGGCATAGGAGGCACTTTGGGAGTCACTCCGTCACAGCGAGAGGAACCAGGACAATCTCAACATCATTCCTTCAACACGATATTTTCAAACACCTATAACAAGCGGTGATAGAGGGAGGGGAAATGCAGGTTGCGATATTGCTGTACGATGGTGTCACGGCGCTCGATGCGATCGGCCCATACGAGGTACTGCAGTCACCGGGGCTTGGGATTGACGTGCGCTTCGTTGCGCGCGATAAGGGCATGAAGCGTACCGATTTCGGGCGATTGGGCTTGATGGCGGACTACACCCTTGAGGAAACGCCCAGGCCCGACATTCTACTGGTGCCCGGCACTGCGTATCCGCAAGCGGTGATGGGCGACCCATTGGTTTTGGAATGGATCGCGCAGGTGCACAAGACAACCAAGTGGACCACGTCCGTGTGCACCGGTGCATTGGGCCTTGCAGCCGCCGGTGTACTGCAAGGGCTGAAGGCGACCACGCATTGGCTCGCACTCGACGTCTTGAAGCAATTTGGTGCGATCCCGACGAAAGAGCGGGTCGTCCGCCAGGGCAAGGTTTTCACCGCCGCCGGCGTGTCCTCCGGGATCGACATGGCGCTCACCCTGGTTGCCGAAGCGTTCGGGGCCGCCGCGGCGCAAACGACCCAACTCCTCATCGAGTACGATCCACAGCCGCCGTTCGATGCCGGCAGCCCCGACAAAGCGCCGCCGCCGATTGTGAGTGCCGCTCGTGAGGAGTTCCGTAAACTCAGTCAGAAGGGAAGGACCTGACTTCCATTCACTTGGCCTAGGTTGGACAACGTGCCTGACTACAAGATTTCTCGCTTTTCTTATGGAGGTCCCATGAAGAGACTTATCGCCCTTTCTCTCATCCTGTACGCTGTCGCAGGGCCGCTCCACCTAGTGCAGGCTGATAACTCGACCGCTCCCGACTTCGGCCCCCTGGCCTCGCTCGTCGGTGAATGGCAAGGCAAGGACCCGGAGGGGAAGCCGATGGCCGTGTCCTATCAGTGGACCGGGGGTGGCACGAGTCTCGTGGAAACGATGACGAAGGCGGAGAAACCGATGATGATGACGATGTACCATACCGACAAGGGCAACTTGATGCTGACCCATTACTGTAAGCTCGGCAACCAGCCTCGTATGCGCGCCGCGATGCCTCAGGGTGACGCCAAGACGCTGACCTTCAACTTCATCGACATCACGAATTTAGCCCAACCGACAGACCCACACATGCACAAGGTATCGTTTACCTTCCAGGATCGGGATCATTTCACCCAGGAATGGATGCTCAGCAAGGATGGAAAGGAGGTGCTGCATCGGTTTGAATTTGCCCGAGAGAAGTAGAAAAGATATCGTCCACCCCAACCCTTCAGGAGGAAAAGATCATGGCAGCGAAAGAGTACAAGCAACTCGGATGTCTGGATGTCCAACCATCAGGCGGCTGCGGATTCCAGGTGCGGGCTGAGTCGGAAGCGGAACTGATGCAGCTGGTAGCCACCCACGCCAAGCAGTGTCATAAACTGGATTCAATCCCGCAGGAAATGGCGGCCCAGGTAAAGGCAGCGATCAAGACGGTCACCGTCACGGTCTAAACGAACTCTTGACTGGGGAGCCGTTCCCTGAGTGATGAACTCAGGGAACGGCTCTTCTCAAGGAGTCACCCTTCACAATACACGGAGGCTTCAAATGTACCGCTTAATCGGAACCCTCACCCTGTCAATGTTGCTGCTCGGGCTCTCCGGCTGTAGCTATTTGTTCTATCCCCGAGCAGGCGATTACGCGACCCAAGCGAAAGGTGCAAGCGGAGTCGAGACGATGATCAACCTCACGACGATGATGGAGACCACGGCAAGCAAGGCCAAAGGCGGGAAGGGCGTCGATTCCGCCTTCGATGATTTGCACAATCAGTTCCACGCGCTCAATGATGCGTTCTGCGGCGTGACGGACGCGCAGGCCAAGACATCGACTTACGACTTGGCAGTAACGCACAAAAAGGAATTGACGGCTATCTTCAAGCGGCTCTGGAAGTTCAAGGACGATCAACCCCAACGTGACCAGCATCTTGATCTTCTGAGTACTGAGTTAAAGGAATTGCGCGAGATGTTGCACACGATCAAGTAGCGAACCGAAAGGAAAGAGATGATGGGGCAGACACCGGAGCAGATGATCGACAGCCAACGACAGGACTGGAACAGAGTCGCCGGGGGCTGGGAGAAGTGGGATCGATTCTTCGACGAGCAGATGGCGTTCCTCAATCATCGACTCGTGGCCGACGCGCGGCTACGAGCCGGCATGCACACGCTCGATCTGGGTTCGGGCACAGGCTACCCCGCCCTGCTCGGCGCACGAACCATTGGGCCGAACGGAAGCATGATCGGGCTGGATCTCGCCGAGCAGATGCTCGCCGTCGCGCGGCGCAAGGCCACAGCGCTGGGCCTCGTAAACGTGACCTTCCGCACAGGCGACGCGACCGTGCTTCCATTTGAGGCTGACTCATTCGAAGCAGTGACCAGCCGCTTTTGCTTAATGTTCCTTCCAGAGATTTCAAAGGCCGCCGCTGAAATCGCACGGGTGCTGAAGCCCGGTGGCTGGGTCGCTGCGGCTGTCTGGTCTGCGCCAGACAAGAACCCTTATCTCATGACTCCTATCACCGTCATCAAGCAATTCCTCGATCTTCCACCGCCAGACCCGACCGCACCGGGAATCTTCAGACTTGCGAAGCCGGGCGATCTGGCGGGCATGCTCCAGCAGGCAGGATTCACGAATCTGTCCGAAGAAGAATTCGCCGCCGATGTGCGATTTGCATCGGGAGAAGAATATTATGCCAGCCTGACGGATATCGCCGCGCCAATCCAGAACCTGCTTGCCAAGTTATCCGACCAACAGAAAACAGACGTGCGTGGGCGCATCATTGCCTCTGTCAATCAGTACCGCCAATCAGATGGCTTCGCGCTCCCCATCGCCGTCCGAATGGTGGCGGCGCGCAAACCTCGCTGATGCGCCCATGACGACCTCACGGGACGGTTTCAAAGACTACATACTGGATCAACTGGCCGATCTGCGCGGCGTCACCTGCCGCGCGATGTTCGGCGGGTACGGACTCTATCAGCGCGGGACCTTCTTCGGCATCATCCATAAAGGCCGGCTCTACTTCAAAGTCGCGCCGGAAATGGTCGGTCTCTACAAGGAACAGGGCATGAGACCCTTCCGACCCAACGCCAATCAGACACTCAAATCCTTCTATGAAGTGCCCGTGGACATCATTGAAGACTCTGAACATCTTGCAGAATGGGCGACACAGTCCAGCAGAGTCACGAAGGCCTGAGTCAATCCCCTGGCAGGATGCTGAAAAAGTCCGCCAGCGGCGTTCTCACTTCTCTCAGAGGCTCAACGTACCCCTGAGGGTACGCCTCGCCTCTTCGCTCGCTGCGGCCTTGCTGGACGGCCATTTTGAGCATCCTGAGGCTATTCAGACATCAGTACTTCATGAAAGATTTCAATTGATGTGTTGTGTGTAAACCAAGTTTTCCCACAGCCTGCTAGAGCCTCCTCGTAATCTTCACTCCAAGTGATCCCCTCTCCTTTCCGTCTGGTTTTTCAATAAGCGCGGGCCTATAGTGGGATCATTATTTTGGATCAGGCCCTTGGGTCTAGCCCTACAATACAGGCCGCACTCCGTTCATCGAAGACGACCGACCAACTTTCTCTTGGGATCTTTCACTGTGAATCCTGAAACGGTTGCCCGCGGACTCATGTGGGCATGGATAATGAGATGTTACTGAGCAGAACTTGTCCCGCCTGTAAAGCTGGCGGGGCGCAGCTAAAAAAGAATCGCTACTCACATGGCGATTGGGTTCTCAAGGAGTGCCTATCGTGCGGCTTTGTTTTCCTGGAGAATCCTCCTGATTATGCCACCCTGCAGGGTCAATTCTCCTGGGAAAACACGTCCGGGATTCAGAATGAAACACGACGGAAGTCGTACAGTCGTGGCGAGTATGCTGTTCGGTCTGCAATAAGAGGCGTACGGAGCCTTACCAACACTGTCATACGACGAGATAAACACGTTTCGCTTGGCTATCGGTATTTTCGCCAAGGCTGGATCATTGACCTTGGTTGTGGCTTAGGAAACTTTAGCCCGCTTCCCCCCTCGTGTAAGCTATTGGGCATTGAAATCTCAACCCGCATCGTGGCTGACGCCCGCCCGATCTTCGAAAGTCGAGGCGGGCGCATTATCCATGCCGACGTGTTATCGGGCCTCCAATCGCTGGAGACTGCGTCCTGTGATGGGGCCTTGGTCGAGAGCTATCTTGAGCACGAGGTACAGCCGGCAGAAGTGTTGCAAGAACTGTCGCGCGTGTTGCGGGCCGAGAGTGCGATTATCCTTAAGCTGCCGAACTACGCTTGCTGGAATCGACAGGTGCGAGGAAAGAAGTGGTGTGGATTCCGGCTTCCCGACCATGTGAATTACTTTACGCCGAATACTTTGCGCGCCCTGCTCGGGCAGCAGGGATTCGAGATTGCCAGATTCACATTTCTTGACCGGCTATGGACCAATGACAACATGTGGTGTGTGGCTCGGAAGAAAGAACGCTGAGGCGCACAGATATATCCGCTCGCCTCCGTTTGAAGCAAACTCGTTCGTTGCGGTGACCAGCCGCGCGGGCAGTCTCAGGCACGTACGCCGGCGAAGGATGCGCTCATGGTCCGACCTGGACTTTGATCCATTCGGCGACCGCTTTCGGTTCACCCTTACGAACCTTGATTTCTATCTTGCGGCCTTTCTGCAGATCGTTGATCCCGCCATTTTGATTCGGTTGCTTTTGCTCGCTCCGGTCCAACCAGATCATCGTCCGATCCGTGATCCCGACCGTCTGTGCGCCAGACGAACTCGATATGGTGACCATCTGCTTTCCCTGATCTACCGACTCAAGCGTTCCGATCACACTTTCCTTATTGGACAGTCCGGGAGACTGTCCGATAGGGATGAACATTTCTGTGGCCTGCTGCCCGGAAGCCTCAATGGCGCCTCCCAGCGCCACGATGACGATCGCCAGTCTCAGATAGCGGTTCAGCATGGCTGTCTCCCTTCCATTTTCTGATCGGCCGTCACGAGGACTCACTCAGGATGCCTCGATGAGTTGTGTACGGGCGTTCCGTAGCTCATCAATGGCCTGCTGGGCAAGGCTACTCCGCCTGAAGAAACTGCAGTGAGCTTTCTCCGCGAGTTCCTTCGCCTTCTGCAAATGGGCGACCGCCTCAGGATGGAGTCCTCCTCCATCCAGGACCTTGATGCTGTCTTGCGTCTCGCTTACGGCTCGCTTGAGGAGTTCCAGATCTTCCGCTCGTTCGGCATAGCCTTTCTTGGCACTGGACTGCAGCAGATCGAGACTCTGCCGAATGTTCTCAAGGGCATTGAGAACCCTGAGAAACGCCGCCACCGCCACAATCTGGGTGCCATCCAGCTTGATGCCTACGCCGTTGGGATCGGCTTGGGCGAGCAACTTCCCTGAAGGGGAGTTGTTGAACGATTCGCCGTCATAGAATCCCACCGCCCCTTCGATGGTCTCAATCGCATTGTTATGGAAGAATGGGCCAGTGTCGGCCGCTTCCACCAACGGAGGGGTGTTGAAGGTGCCGTCACCTGGTCTGCCAAGCCCGTCGTCAGGGGGGTTCCGCTCGCCGCTGAGATCGGCCGGCTGGTCCGGCAGGTTCTCCACGCCGGTACTGAAATTCGCGTTTCCAATACTCCCGCCGCCAAAATTCGCGGTGGCTCCGGCATTGGCGTGGCAGAGGTTGCATTTGCCGAGCTTGTTATCCAAGAAGATTTCCTGCCCGCGCTTCGCGACAATGCCTTTGAGCGGCAACGGCAATGTCAGATCCTGCTGGCGCCCCAACGAGAGCTGAAAAGCCTCTAGAGCGTCCAATTCATCTTCCGTTGGGATTCGAAAATCCACACCGGCGACGCGATTCAAGGTTTTGGTGAAATGCTGGATGACCGCGCCAGTCGCAAAGGAGCGAAGCGAGCCATCCCCTGGCGCGCCGTCCCCCGACCAGCCGGTGCGTGGCCCCTGATTGCTGTTGATGGACGTCCGCTGCGCAAGCACGTGGGGCACGCCACGCATGACAAACTTGTTCTCCAGATCTCCAAACCCGTCCAGATTCTCCTGGATGAGACCAAATTGCCGCATCAGCCTCGGGTTCTCAAAGTTCTTTTTAAGTGCCGGGTTGAATTCGGCGACAAAAAGGGGATCGTTGGCCGGCAGCGTTGCGATGAAAGCGGGGTTGATCGAGAAGTTCGCCTCAGCCCGGTGGCAGGTTCCGCAGGTCCTTCCGTTTCCCTGGAACGTCTCGTTGAAGAAAATATCCCTCCCCTTGGAAACAAGATCGCTCGAAGGCGCTGGCATTGACGCACAGGCCGAAACTGCTGACAACACCCACAGCAGGGGACAGAGGACTATCAGAACAAGTACCTTCCTATACCACAGACTCCTGTAAAACATTGTCATACGTGCCTCCTCTCGGATGCATCCTGACGACCATCTAAATCATGCAACAGTGCAGCCACAGTTGTGACAGCCTCTTCTTGTTGAATCTTATTAAGGTTGCCGCATTATCAGCTTGACACTTTTGCATGGTAACCCCTGCAGAGGTTGAGCACAAGAGAGTCCTGGGCGATAGCGCCGACAGCAAAATTGATCGATCAGCCGACCTGTGTCTGTGTAGGGCATACCCTCCACTTCTGATCCCTGTTGCAAGGTTTCCCTTCCAATCATCTATGAGCTGTTTTTTGTCAGCCCAGAATCACTCGATATTGTAGAAGATCAGCTCCCTTCACCCGAGGGATGCTATTCCAGGGAAGGCATCGCCCTTGCTTTCTCCGGGGGTATTACAGACCGGTGGGCAGAAGGAGGGTTGTATGGAACCGACTGCGCCAATTCCACAATCACAGGCAGAGGCTATAGGACATCGCTTGCCTTTCCTTTATTCAAGCACGATGATGCTCTGTCTTTGCATCACAGCATTCGGCATGCCCACTGGCGCAACGGACGCATCCACCCCTCCCCAGATCCCACTCTTCACTGAACCGGCAAACGTAGCGCCCCCTCCGATCGCCCAGGCACTGCCGGCGCCTCAGGTATTCAAACGATGGGTACGGCGGCAACGTGCCATGACACTCAACCCCGCAGCATTGGATGTCATGAATCGCCCGTATGCCGAGGCCCAAACCGACGTGACACTGAACTTCTTCGATACCGGACTTCGGACGCTGAACCTTGACATACCGCGCGAGTACCCCAAACAGACAAAGGTCTGGCGTGGGCGGCTGCGAGGAGAAGCTGGAAGCAACGTAACCTTAGCGACTCACGGCACGACTATGACCGGAACGATTCTGTCGAACCATCGCCTGTACAAAATCGAGGCGGCTGGCGGAAACCTTCATCGCCTCTTAGAAATAGACGAAGAAGCCTTGCCCCCGGATCACCATCCCATCGTTGTAGCCGATGATGGCCCTGTTGCAACCCCTCCCACGGGAGGCACTTCACCGCAGACGGATACCACTGCCGCAGCAGCGGGTGATGCTGTCGTCGACTTGCTGGTCATCTATACGTCTGCGGCAAAAACCCAGGAAGGCGGCCAGGCGGCGATGGAAGCCTTGATCGCATTGGGCGTCGATTCGGCAAATCAAGCCTACAGTAACAGCCAGATTGCTATGCAGCTCCGGCTCGTCCATACGGCCGAGGTCGCCTACACAGAATCGGGTGCTATCGACGCCGATCTTTCCCGCTTGCGCAGTACGACCGACGGGATCATGGACCAGGTACATCAATTGCGAGACCAGCACAATGCCGATCTCGTCGCGTTGATCGTGGACAACGGCGGCAGCTTTTGCGGCATCGCGTACGTGATGGCAAATGGCCCACGTGCAAGCTTCGCCAGTTCCGCGTTCAGCGTGACGGCTCGCGATTGCGTCGCGAACGATACCCTCGCGCATGAATTGGGACATAACATGGGCAACGCACACGACCGGGCCACGGGTGGAACGGGCGTCTATCCTTACTCCTATGGGTATCGGGATGAAATCGGAAAATTCCGGACGATCATGGCCTATGCCTGCCCGACTCTGTCCTGCCCACGTGTGAAATATTTCTCCAATCCGCGGCTCCTCTACAACGGACGCCCTCTCGGTATCGATCACACCGTCAATCCGACGAACTCTGCGGACAACGCGCGCTCCATGAACGACGTGCGCCAGATCGTGGCCGCGTGGCGTACAGGGACCGCCGACGTGACGCCTCCCGCGGCACCGGCAAACTTGCGGATTATTTCCCCTTGACCGGAAAGATTTAGACACGATCGGCCCCCTTCATTATTTCATGATCGCGCCGAACCGCATCCCTCTATATAATGAGGCGAACCAACCTTAGCCATTTACAAGGGAATGACTCTGTGGTCCACCGATTCAGTTATTTTATTCTCGCCGCAGTGTTAGGCGCTGTCTGTAGCCAGATCTCATGGGCTGATGAACGCCCGACACCAAAGAGCTTGTGGCAGACAATTCTTCCTCCTCCCGCCACTGCCGATCAGCCTGCAACGATGCGAAAACCTTGGGTACTCCGAGATCGAGAGATCGCACTTGAACTCCCACTACTTCAAGTATTAAAAGACGCAGGAGCTAGGCCTCATCCCAGAATCACCATTGAGCTTTTTGACGGCGCCAACCACGAGCTGGATATCACGTCAACGGTCTCCCGCAGCAACGATAGCGCCGTCATCCGTGGCACATTCAAGCCACCTTCGAAGGGAGACTTTACCTTTGTCGCCAGCGGGAACCTCTTGGTTGGAACCATGCAGCTAGGCAACCGCCTGTATAAGACCGAGCACATCGCCAACGGCCGGCTGCGGCTGCTCGAAATCGATCCCGATAAATTGCCGCCGGATTGATCCTCTCCCCTACCGGCCCTACCTTCCCGTGGCGATTCTCTGGGCTCTATGTCACACTGCTCCATGTCTCCGCGACCGGCAATCTGGACCGTCGGCCATTCGACCAGACAGATCGGTGAGTTCACCGATCTCTTGCGCGCGCATGAGATCCACCTCCTCGTGGATGTTCGAACGATTCCACGATCACGACACAATCCGCAATTTAATGAGAACAGGTTGGCCGGGAGTCTGAAAGGGGCTGGTCTCCTCTCTCTCCACATGCCGGCACTTGGGGGACTTCGAAAGGCTCGGAAGGATTCGATCAACGACGGATGGCGCAATGCCAGTTTTCGCGGATATGCCGACTACATGCAGACGGAAGAATTTCCAAGAGCTCTTGAAGAGCTCATGGCATGCGGCAGGGACAAGAACACAGTCATCATGTGCGCGGAGGCGGTGCCGTGGCGCTGCCATCGGTCGTTGATTGCCGATGCCCTGGTGAGCCGTGGCTGGGAGGTCAGGCATATCCTCTCGCAGGTCAAGGCAGACGAACATCGACTGACGCCATTTGCGGTCATCGACGGAAACAGACTTATCTATCCTCAGCCAACCGATCCTCTTGATCCGCCCGGACTCTTCTGACGCGATGTGGTACGCATGGCTTGCCGACCTGATCCTTTGCGTACATCTCGGATTTGTCCTCTTCGTGATCTTCGGCAGTCTGCTTGTGCTGAAGTGGCGGTGGATCGCATGGCTCCACCTGCCAGCAGCTTTCTGGGGCGCGGTCGTCGAATTCAGCGGATGGGTATGCCCATTGACTCCACTCGAGAACTGGTTGCGCGAGCAAGCAGGCGAAACCGGCTACCGCTCAGATTTTGTCGCCTACTACTTGTTGCCGGTACTGTATCCCGATGACCTGACTCGCGACGTTCAACTCATGCTTGGCACGGCCGTGCTCGCGATCAATATTTCGGTGTATGGTTGGCTGTGGCGTCAGTCGCATCGACATCGGCCTTGACTTCTCGGACGGCGGGGCACGGCCGTTCCCATGCCCCGCGACCGAATCACGACGAGCTTCGCGGCCGTCTCGGTCTCGAGCGGCCAATTCTGCCCCCTCCCTGTGCCGACCGGTCGGGCCACACTCTCCTGACCGATTTCTCTCTGTAAGCCAGCTCACAGATCATCCCGGCAGAGTCGGTTACTGTGCTGTCATGAGGCAGATGGATTTCTATTTTCACGATAACTGCTTGTCGCAGCAGTCCGTCCTCTTGCTCGCGAGAGAAATTCAACAGGACTGTCCTGCCTGGCACATCGCGATCCATCCATTGTTGGAGCACGAGGTCAACACGCTGGGCTTTCACGTCCTTCCGACCATTGTGATGAATGGCTACGCGGTGGCCGCCGGAATACCAAAGAAAGACTGGCTCCTAGAGAAGATGAGAGAATGCGAAAGGGCAGGAGAAGACCAGGTGGATTAGACATAGAAGGAAAGAGCGCAACCCACGCAACTCGGTATCAACCGAGGAGCTTGGACAACCCCTTCTCGTTTACGATGGTGATCGTCCTGCCATCCATCTGAATGAGGCCGTCGTCCCGGAATTGCCCCATGGTGGTGCTCACGGTTTCACGGCTGCAGCCGATCAGGTTGGCCATTTCCTGATGGGTCAATTTCACTTTAAGTCGAATACCCTGCTTGTTTGCGACGCCCTCGGTCTTGCCCAGCTCTGAGAGCAGGTGGGCCAGGCGAGCTGGCACGTCGCGGAAGACCAGGTCCTCGACACGGCTCTGGATTTTTTTGATCCGCAGGCCGATGAGTTTGGTCAGTTTGATCGTCACGTTGGGATGCATGGCTAAGTACTGATCGAAATCCTTCCGTGGAATCACACAAATAAGCGCATCATCAAGGGTCTCGGCTGAGGTCGAACGAGGGGCATCTTCCATCGCGTCGAGCTCTCCAAAGACTTCTCCCGGCTCTAAGATGTCGAAGGTGACTTCTTTCCCGCTGGGCGCCGTGTTGGCAATTTTGACACGCCCGCGCTTGAGAAGGTACACATTGCGGCTCGGGTCGCCCGTAAGATACAAGGGCTGCCGC
>CXWL01021901.1_pt1 | contig 20723 bp, 16 predicted proteins | sample 590931 | NCBI WGS metagenome assembly CXWL01 (sample SAMEA3498368, study PRJEB10139) | groundwater metagenome | biome: water well; material: biofilm material | place: Germany | collected 2015-04-27 | reverse complement strand
CCGTCATCTCGACCGGAGGCCGACCGCAGGTCGGCCGGAGTGGAGAGATCCCGCCCCCGCCACCCACCACCGCCCCTACTGAACGGCCCCACCGTTCCAAGCCCCCAACGCACCCGACTCGAACCCGTCGCCGAACACCGCGTTCGGGTTCGTGACGTCGAGGAAGACGGCCGTCGGCACGCCACGGTTGCCCGCTGCGTCGGTGGCGAAGACGTAGACGAGGTGGCGACCGGCGGCGAGCAGGCTGGTGTCGATGGTGCCGGTGAGCGCCTCGGTGCTGGCCGAGAAGGTCCCGTCGGCCGCTGCCAGGGCCTCGGTCGCGACGGCGTCCCAAGGCGCGACGTCGACGGTGTAGGCGGCGCTGGCGATCGACTGCACCGCCTCGGTGCCACAGCTGTTCGCGCCGGACGCGGTCCGGCTGTCCGTCGCGCTGCCGGTGAGGGTGACCGGTGTGCCATGCTGAACCGTCGTTTGCGTCAAGGCCAGGCTCAGCACCTCCGGACCACGCGGATCCTGGTAGGGCCGACGCGCCGCCTTGGCAGCGTAGCGCAACGCGGGCAGGTTGGCGTTCAACAGCCCAGGGTCGAAGGTGCCGCACGGCTCGAAGAAGCTGTTGCCGATCTCGATCGTGTAGGCAGCGACCCCGTAAAGGCCGTAGGCCTGGTCGACGGTGGTGCCCGCCGTCGACCCCAGGCCGCTCTGGCAGGCGTAGTAGCCGTTGAGGTAGCCAAGCTTGCGGGCGAGGGTGGCGAGCCCTGCGTCGTTCGGGCTGGGGGTGTTCTCCGTGGCCTCCCAGGGAAACAACACGTCACCGCCGTAGCTGTGGAGCGAGATGAAGAGCCCGGTCGTCGTCGCCGGTGCGGGGTCGGTGAGCGCCGGTCCGCGCTGGTCCGCAAAGACCTGTCCTAGATACGTCTCGATGGCCTGCGTCTCCGGCTCGGAGTCGGCTGACGGCCCGCGGTAGGTCTCGCTGCAGGCGTTCGTGCTCGCCCCCAGGCCGCCCCACAGGAAGGTCGAGTTGCGGTTGAGGTCGACACCCCACGACGAAGAGCTGCTGCAACCATCGTTGTTGTCGACGTTCTTACGCCACCACAGGCCAGTCTCCGCCTTCTTCCGCCCATCCGGATTGAGCTGTGCGACGACGTGGATCTCGGCGTGGTCGAGGATCCAGGTGGCGTCGGGGTCGACGCCGTAGCCACTGGCGAGGGACTCGGCGAAGCGGGTGGCGAGCTCGGCGGTGGCGAGCTCGCGGGCGTGCATGGCGGCGATGATGACGAACGGGTACTTTGGGCCCGGCGCGTCCTGGTTGCCGAGGACGAAGGCGTTGATGTCGTAGCCCGTCCCCGGCGCCTGCACCTTGGTCCAGCTGTCGCCGATGTCGACCCAGCGCGCGAGACGCGGGTGCGCGGTGGCGATCGCCGACAGCGAGGCGTAGGTCTCCTCGACCGTCCGATAGCAGGGGAACTCGGGAATCGCGTTGGTCTGCCCCGGCAAGCGGGTGAACGGTTGACCGAGGCGGTCGGTCTTCTCCCAGTCGATCTCGACGTCGACGCCGGCGGCGGTGAGGTCGGCCAACTGCTGCCAGGTGACCAGGACGTCGGCGGCGCCGGCGCGCTGGTCGACGTGCCACACGTCGGCCTCGACCATCAGCCGCTCGACCAGCCGCGCGTCGCGGGTGTGGACGCGCACCACCACGGTGTCGCTGTCGGCCGGGGCGACGGCGCGAAGCGGCGGCGCCAGCGTCAACGTGCCGACGATCGCCGCCACCAGCCACCCACCGAGCAAGCTGCGAGCGCGTCTCCCTGACATCATGACGGCAAATCCTACCGCGTCTGCCGCCGCGTCTCCTGACAGGACGTTGTCAGGAGGGCCGGGAGAGGATGCGCTCCGTCAGAGACGAACCCACATCCACCGCAAGCAACCGCAAGCAGGCGCAACCAGGAGAGACCCCCATGCTGACCACCGAGCACGCCGTCAAAGAGCTAGCTTCCACCGAGGCCTTCTTCAACCGCTCGACCGAGACCCTGACCGAGGCCGACTCCGACTTCCGGCCGACGCCCGACATGATGTCGGTCGCCAACCAGGTCGCCCACACCGCCATGACCATCGACTGGTTCATCGACGGCGGCATCGGCGGCCACTGGGACATGGACTTCGAGTCCGGCGCCGCCCGCGTCAACGCGGTCACCAGCCTGACCGCGGCGCGCGCCCTGCTGGCCAAGGCGTTCGACCGCGCCCGCCGGGAGCTCGGCGCCAAGACCGCCGCCGAGCTGGCGGCACCGATGGCCGAGAACCCGATCATGAACGGCCCCGTCTACCACCTGATCGAAGGCATCGTCGACCACACCGGCCACCACCGCGGCGTGCTCACCGTCTACGCGCGGCTGCGCGGCCAGGTGCCGCCGATGCCCTACGACGCGGCGTGAGCCGGGTAAGGCGCCTGGGCGGCCAAGTCGACCTCCATCTGGGCGTCCATCGCCGCCATGAAGTCCTCGAGGTTCCTACCGGCCTCGAGCGGAAACTCGGCGCCCACTTCGGGCTCGACCAGACGGTCGAGCCGGAAGACACGGAAGGCCTGGCGTAGCTCGCACCAGGCAGCCAACGTCCAGACGGCACCGTAGAAGGCGAGAGCGAGCGGCCGCACGGTCCGCTCGCTCGCCGCCCCCTTCTCGTCGACGTACGAGAAGCTGACGCGCTGGCGCGCGCGCAAAGCCCGCCGCAACAGGGACAGCTCCGGCCCCGGCCGGCGACCGCGATGCTCCTTGGGCGCAAATAGCGGCGTGGAGCGCATCCAATGGTCGGCGTCGCCCGGGACGGCGGCCTCCACCTTGGCGAGGACGCCCCGCGCCGCCATCGCCAGCTCGGGGTCGGCCCAGCCCTCGACGATGCGCGCCCCGAGCACCAGCGCCTCGATCTCGTCGTGGGTGAACATCAGCGGCGGCAGGTCGAAGTGACGCAGCCGGTAGCCGACGCCTGCCTCGCCCTCGATCGGCACCCCCGACGCCAGCAGGTCGGCGACGTCGCGGTAGACGGTGCGCACCGACACCTCGAGCCGCTCCGCCAGGTGCTGCGCCGTCTGCACCCGCCCTCGGCGCAACATCTGCACCAGTCGAAACAGCCGATCCGCGCGACGCATGAGGCGGTTCCGGAAACGCGCCCGGCTCAGCCGGCCTGCAGGCCATCGGCCAACGGGCCGAGCAAGTCGCACGCCAGGGCGACGCCGTTGCCAATGAAACCGGTGGCGCCAGTGACGAGTGCTTGCATCGAGATCTCCTCGGGTCGACGGACGGAAGAACGCAAACGCCACGAGTGGCGCTGATCGCCGATCTTACGCGGCGGAGAGGCTCCCCGACCGGCGTCCGGCGGGCCGGCGGGCAGGCTCCCGCCCTGCCGGGGAGGCATGACAGAATCGGCGCGCAACGCACGCCGGGCTCGTTCCAAGGCGGCGCCGCACCCCCCTTTGGCATGACTTCCGGACCCGTCCTCGCCGCCTTCGAGCGCCACGTCGCCGAGCGCCCCGCCGCGCTGGCGGTGTGGTCGCGCGCCGACGGCCGGCGAGTCGGTTTCGCCGGCCTTTCCGACGAGGTCTCGCGCCTGCGGTCGGCCTTCGCCGAGGCCCTGCCGGGCGGCGCCGACGAGCGTCACCTTCCCGTCGCCGTCGCCCTCGGCAACACCGTCGCCTTCGTCGCCGCCACGCTCGCCCTCTGGCGCCTCGACGTTCCAGTCGTCGCCGTCGACGCGAGCCTGTCGCCGGCCGCCCGCCGCGACCTCTGCCGGCGCCTGCGGGTGAGGCACCTGCTCGAGCGCGCCGCCATGGAGGTCGACGGGCCGCCCGCGCTGCCGTTCGCCGTCGCCGGCCTGCGTCTGACCCGCCTCGACGTCGCCGAGCCGACCCGCGCGCCCGCCGGCACCTGTCTGGTCAAGCTCACCTCGGGCTCGACCGGCGAGCCGGTGGGCTCGTGCCTGAGCCAAGCCTGTCTGGCCGCCGGCATCAACCAGATCGCGGCCGGCATGGCGATGACGAGCGCCGACACCGTGCTGCTCACCATCCCCCTGTCGCACTCGTACGGGTTCGACCACGGGCTGCTGTCGCTGGTCGTGCTCGGCGCCCCCCTGGTGCTCGAGCCGTCGCGCTACCCGGCCCCCCTGCTGCAGGCCCTGGTCGACAGCCAGGCCACCGTCCTGCCGCTGGTGCCGCCGCTCGTCCGCGCCCTCGGCCAGACCGCCTGGCCCGTCGGCCATCGTCTGCGGCTGGCCATCTCGGCCGGCGGCCCGCTGCCCGACGACGCCGCTCGCACCTTCCGCCAGGCCGCGGGGGTGCCGGTGCAGCAGTTCTACGGCTCGACGGAGTCTGGCGGCATCTGCTTCGAAGCCGCCGGCGACGACCCCGCGGCGGTCGGCACGGTCGGCCAACCCCTGCCGGGGGTCACCATCGAGCTCGACGACGATGGGCGGGTCGGCGTCAGCTCGGCCGCCAACTACCTCGGCCACTTCGGCGTCGACCTCGAGGTACGTCAGCGGACGGTCTACCCGGGCGACCGCGCCGAATGGACGCCCGAGGGACGCCTGCGACTCCTCGGCCGCAGCGCCGAGATCCTCAACGTCGGCGGCCGCAAGGTGGCGGCGGCGGCGATCGAGGAGGCCCTGCGCGGGCTCGCCGGGGTCCAGGAGGCGGCGGTGGTGGGCATCGCCGACGACGTCCGCGGCCAGCGCATCATCGCCTTCGTCGTTGGCTCGTGCGGGCAGGTCGACACCGCCAGCCTGCCGCTGAGCCTGATGCCGCGCGAGATCCGCCGCTTGAGCGCCCTGCCCTATACCGACCGTGGCAAGCTCGACCGCGCCGCCCTGCTGCGCTTGGCGAGCGACCCGGCCTGAGAGACGCCAGATGACGACTCCCGAGTCTCTTGCTGGCCGCACCGCCAGCCCGCCAACTACTGCCCGACCTGCCATCGCGATCACCGGCCTGGGCGCCGTCTGCGGCTGCGGCTGGGGGATCGACGCCACCTGGGCAGGCCTCTGCTCGGGGGAAGCTGCGTTCCAGACCCCCGGCCGTTTCGACGACCAGCGACACCGCACGCACCTGGCCTCGCCGGTGCCGCCCCTCGACCCTGAGCTGGCGGCCGCGGTCAGCGCCGACCTCGCGCGCGCCCGACCGGCAACTGCACATCCCGGGCCGCGACTTCAGCTGGCGTCGCCGCGGCTCTCCCACACCGACCGCTTCGCGCTCTTCGCCGCCGCCGAAGCGCTGCGCATGGCGGGGCTCCTGCCGTTGCCTGCCGACCGCCTGGTCGGCGTCTTCTTCGGCACCAGCACGGCGGGCATGTACGAGGCCGAGTGCGTCTACGACGAGCTGCGCGCGAGCGCCGCCGACGGTGGCACGCGAGCGGTTCGGGTGTCGCCCACCGCCTCGCAGTCGATGAATGCCCCCGGCGACGCCGTCGCGCGGGCGATCGGCGCCAGCGGGCCGGTGCTCACGGTGTCGTCGGCCTGCACCTCGGGCGCCCTGGCGATCGCCGCCGCGCTCGACGCCCTGCGCTCGGGCGAGGTCGACATCGCCGTCGCCGGCGGCGCCGACGCCCTCTGTCAGCTCACCTTCGCCGGCTTCAACTCGTTGCGCGCCGTCGACTCCCAGCCGGCGCGCCCGTTTCGCGCCGAGCGCGCCGGTCTGACCCTCGGCGAGGGCGCCGGGGTGCTGGTCCTCGAGCGTGGCGAGTCGGCGGCGGCCCGCGGCGCCGCATGCCTGGCGCTCCTCGCCGGCGCCGGCTCGACCTGCGACGCCGAGCACATGACCGCTCCGGCGGTGGGCGGCACCGGCGCCGCGCGGGCGATCTGGCAGGCCCTCGCCGACGCCGGCCTGTCGGCGGACGCCATCGACCTGATCAACGCCCACGGCACCGGCACGCCGCTCAACGACGCCGCGGAGTGGGCGGCATTCGCCAGCGTCCTCGGCGAGCGCGCGAGTGCCGTGCCGGTGACCTCGACCAAGGGTGTCGTCGGCCACCTGCTGGGCGCCGCTGGCGCCATCGAGGCGGTGGTCACCGTCCTCTCGCTGCGCCACGGGCTGCTCCACCCCACCCCCGGCGAAGGCACCGTCGACCCCGCCTTCTTCGGTATGCACCTGGTGCGCGACGCCGCCCTCGCCGTCCCCGGGGCGCGGGTTGGCCTGTCGACCAGCCTGGCCTTCGGTGGCTCGAACGCCGCCCTCCTGTTGCTCCACCCGACGCGCCGGCCGGAGCCCGCGCCGTGAGCACCGACGTCGTCATCACCGGCCTGGGCACCGTCGGCGCCTGGGGCCGCGGACCGGCCGACCTCGCCCAGGCGCTTGCCGCGGGCATGCCACGCACAGCGGTGCTCGCGCGCCGGCCGGAGCTCCATCGCCCGCGCGGCGCTACGCTCGCCGCCAGCCTCGCCTCCCAGGATTTCGCCCCCCTGCTGACGGCGGCGGCGGCGCGGCGGCTCAGCCTGCCGTNNCGCCTGGCCCTGCTCGACGCCGGCCTGCCCGTCGACCCCGCCAGCAACCCGCTGGCCGGGCCGGATCTCGGCCTCGCCGTCGGCACGGTGTTCGGCACCGCGGTGTTCACGGAGCGCCTACTCGCCGAGATCCTCAGCGACCCGCTGACCGCCTCGCCCTTTCTCTTCGCCGAGAGCGTCGCCAACGCGCCCGCCGCCCAGGCCGCCATCGCGCTGCTCGCCCAGGGTCCGAACATCACCGTCTGCCAGCGTGAGGCGAGCGGCGTCCACGCCGTCGGCCAGGCGGTGTCGGCGCTGCGTAGCGGCCAGGCGAAGGCGATGTTGGCCGGCGAGCTCGACGAGGCCAGTCCGCTCCTGCACGCCGCCCTCGACCGCTACGGCGCCCTGGCGAGCCCACGCGGCGACTTGTCCGAGGCGGCCCGCCCGTTCGACCGCCGCCGCAACGGCATGCTGATGGCTGAAGGTTCCACCATCCTGCTGCTCGAGACCGCCGCCGCGGCGGCGGCACGGGGAGCGTCCCTGCGCGCGCGGGTGGCCGCCGTCGGCGGCGCCTTCGACGCCACCGCCACCACCACCAACTGGGGCCATGGCGCGGCGGCCCTGGCGGCCGGCCTGCGCCGCACCCTCGACCGCGCCGGCTGCAACCCGGAAGCGGTCGACGTGGTGGTCTCCGGCGCCGGCGGCAGCGTCCGCGGCGACCGCCTCGAAGCGGCGCTCTTGCACGCCGTCTGGCAGGGCCGAGCGCTGCCGCCGGTGGTGGCCCCGAAGAGCGTCACCGGCGACTATGGCGGCGGGCTGCTGGCGTCGGCGCTGCTGGCCCTGGCGGGAAGTCCGGTCACCCGACGCCCCGACTTCGAGCCCGACCCCGAGCTCGACCTGGTGCCGTGGTCGGGACCGCTACCCCACCCGCCGCGCACCGTGCTGGTCACCGCCACGGCCGCCGGTGGCGCCGCGGGCTGGCTGCTGCTGACCGCGCCCTGACAGCCCGGCCGGGTGGGAGGCTGGCGCACCGGAAGGTGCCGTGCCGTCATCGACGGCCGCAGGCCAGTGCGCGGAGCGCACGATCCAATGAGGACTACGCCGGGCTGGCGACCGCTTCGATCTCGAGCAGGAGGTCGGCGCGGCAGATGTCGGAGTGCAGGAAGACGATGGGCACCTGGGCGCCGAAGGCGCTCGCCAGCGCGGCGGCAACCGCCTCCTGGTCGGCGGTGTGCCGCAGGTAGACCTTGAGCTGATCGAAACGACGCGCCGGCACGGTGGCGGTATCGTCGGGCACCGTCAACATCACCTCGAGGTTGCGTACCGTCTCGTCGATCTGGCCCGCCAGGTCACCGACGTGCAGCGTCTCGTGGCCGACGATGCTCGCCGTGCCGGAGATGAAGAGGGTGCCACCCAGGGCCTGCGGCAGTACCGTCGCGCGGGCGAAGGACGGGCTCTTCGGACCGTATTGGCAGGGATAGCGGTAGGCGCTCACCTGGCGGGGGTTTTCGCGGTGGATACCGGGCTCCCGCCCGGCCAGAAAATGCACCACCAGGGCGTCGCCGCCATGACTGCCGACCGCCGTCGAAGCGCACAGCCGACGGTGAAAGCTGCCGCCGTAGGCCGCCTCGAAGGCGTGCGCCCGGGCGCGGCAGAAGCGGCGGTAGCGCTCCAAGCCGCGGTCCTCGACGTTGATCCACGGCAGGACGTTCCAGATCCGCCAGAGGTGCGGGAACTGGTGATCGCCGGCCAGGGCGAGGAGCGCCGAGTACGCCTCGGCGCTGATCGCCTCGAGGTCGGCGCCGGTCGCCGGGTCTTCGGCCAGCTCGATCGTGCCGAACAGGACGTCGTCGCACTCCGCCCAGGCCACGGCGCCCCTGGTGCCGACCGCCACCGGGCGATCGATCACCCAGCGCTCGCGCCGTGACGGCCCGAGGACCGGCAGCGGCATCCGGGTGGTCGGCGTGGCATTCGCCTCACCGCTCAACGGCTGCTCGCCGTAGCAGACGTCGCCGAGCGAGGTGCCGTGCGCGCAGCTGGCGGAAACCGGCAGGTCGCCGGGCAGGGTGAGCAGCCGGAGCATCATCGGGACGGCGAAGGATAGTCGCGACGCGGGCGACCGGCAAGCCACGCCGGCGCGGGGACCGCAACGTGCTCAGTGGGCAACGTCAATCGAGGGGGCGCGACAGCACGCAGGCGTTGATCCCGCCGATGCCCATCGACAGCTTGCCAGCGGCACCGTGACAGGCCACCGGCTGGTCGAGCACGAACCGCTGGTGGACACCAGCGATCTGGGCGTTGAGCTCGCTCGCCGCCACCGGCGTCGGGTAGAGCTCGCCGCGCGCCAGGCCGAGGTACTGGGCAGTGAGCTCCCAGCCGCCGCAGGCACCCATGCCATGGCCGAAGGTGCCCTTGCGGGCGGTAACGAGGACCGACGCCGGCAGGTTCTCGCGCAGGGTGTCGACCTCGAGGTAGTCGCCGGGCGTCGCCGTAGCGTGCAGATCCCAGGTCGCGATCTCTTCTGGCGCCAGCCCGCTCAACGTGAAGGCGGCCCGCACCGCCGTCGACGGACCCTTGCGCGACGGCGTGATGATGTGGTGCGCGTCGGCGCTGACGCCGACCGCCACCGGCTCCATGCCCAGAGGGTGAAAGCCGCGTTCCCGCATCCACTCGAGGTCACCGACGATCCAGATGGCAGAGCCGCCAGCGACATGGGTGCCGCGCAGCTCGGTGAGCGGCTTGCTGACGGCGCCGTCGGCGGCGATGACCTTGCCGGCATAGAAGGCACCGACGGTCAGCGGATGCGGCGGCGCATCGGCAGAGCCGATCACCGCCAGCTTGGCCTCGCCACGCTGGATGGCATCCATCGCCACCTTGAGGCAGACGCCGAAGGTGGCGCACGCCGCCACCGGGGCGATGGTCATGCCGGTGATCCGCCCGAGCATCGAAATCTGCGACGCCGGGGTGTTGTGGATGTTCCACAGGATGTTCGCCGACACCGCCCGCCACGGCGGCTCCGGCCCTCCCCACTTCTTCTGCAGCCGCGTGTTGCGCCGCTGCTTCTCCTTGATCAGGGCGATTTTGCCGGACTCGACGTTGCCCTCGACCCGCAGGCCCTCGATCTCGCGCAGCTCTGCGAGGTAGTCGGCAAGGCTCGCGCTGCGCCCGGCCCAGTAGTGCCACCATGCCTCTTCGACGTCCTCGCGCTCGGCCTCGCCCACCGTCGCGGGGTCGGTTGGCACGCCCGGCAGGGCCGCGCGCTCCTCAGCCGACAGCGCCTGGTAGGCGCGCACCTCGGCGTTGTTCTCCGGCGCGCTCCAGAAGCGATCCCAGCGCCGCTGCGCGCGGTGGAGCGCCAGCGACTCGTGAGCAATCGTCGGCAGAGCGCCGAGACCTGTCGCGACGTAGACGTGCGCCGCCGGCCCGAGCTCCTTCAGGAGCTCCTCGATGCCCGGGTTCTGGCCCAGCGCCTGGATGAAGGCGCCAACCGCGTAGAGGGTCATGGCGTCCATCTTCTCGACCAGCTGATGGAAGCGGTTGGGCGGGAAGCGCGCCTCGATCCACTCCTTGTACACGCCGAAGTCGAACTCCGGCACGCCGACCAAGAAGTTGTCGGGCCCGAAGCCGTTGAACGGCGTCAGCCAGCTCTCGGACGACTCCAGATTGTGAGCAAATGCCTCGATGTTCGGGCTCTTGGGGGCAACGACCCCCCAGCCGAAGACTCCAACGCGGGTGGCAGCGGACATAGAACCTAGGATGCTAACACGGGCCTTTTGGCGCTCGGGCGCGGATCCGCCGATCCCCAGGAGGCAGGGCCGCCGACTCTCGGGCGGGTCTGAGACCCGCCCCTACAGGGACTCATTGACGGCGGCGTGTCGTAGGGGCGGGTCTCAGACCCGCCCTGGCACGCTTCGCGAGGGACAGCCGGTCTCTGGGAGCGGAAGGTGGTGATACAGTTCGCCGCGAATGAACCCCAGGCGCTCGTACCAGCGGCGCGTGCCGACCGCCGAGATCACCGCCAGCGACGTGTAGCCCTCGGCGCGGGCGATCTCGACGGCGCGCGCCACCAGGCGGCTGCCGAGGCCGCGGTGCTGGGCACGGCCGTCGCCGTCCTCGCCGAAGCCGACCAGCTCGCCGTAGACGTGCACCTCCCGAATCACCGCCACCCGGCCTGTCGCCAGCTCGGGGATCGGCGAGGGCACCTCGCCGCTCGGCAGGGCCAGGCGCAGAAAGCCGGCCAGGCGGTCGCCGGGCGCCAGCAGCTCGAGAAACACCTCCTCGCCGCCCGCGGTCGCGTAGCGCTCCTCCCGCGGCAGGAGCTCGGCCGCGGGCACCCGCGCACCGCGGAGCTCGCGGCTGCGGACGTCGACCACCGCTCTGCCCTGGTCCCGCAGCCGGCGCTCCGCTGCCTCCCGCAGGTTGGTTTCGCGGCTGCCGACCACGATGTCGCCGGACGGGATGTCGCGGATCACCCGCGACACCCGGCACCACCGGGGCACCGTCACCAGGCAGTCAGCGAGCAGGTCGACGAGCTCCTCGCGCCCGTAGGGCTGCCAGGCCCCGGTGGCGTGATGCTGCATCAGCTCGGCACTGGCGATCAGGCTGCACGGGTAGACCTTGAGCTCGTCGGGCGACACCGCCGGGTCGGCGAACAGGCGGGCAAAGTCGGCGCGGTCGCCGGCCGGGGTGGCGGCCAACAGGTTGGGCATCCAGTGCGCCTGCAGCTTGAAACCGGCGGCGCGCAGCAGGCCGAGAGCGCGGCGCGTGGTCGCGACGTCGTGGCCGCGCCGGTTGGCAGCGAGCACGGCGTCGTCGAGACTCTGCACGCCGACCTGGATCTTGGTCGCCCCGAGGCGTCGCAGACGCACCACCTCGGCGGCGTCGACGCGGTCCGGCCGCGTCTCGAGCGACAGGCCGACGCAGCGGGCGCCGGCGGTCTCGTTGGCGCGCTGGACGGCAGCCAGCTCCTCCCAGCTCGCCGACTCCGCGGCCGGCGGCCGGCGCTGCAGGGCGTCGCCGACCACCGCGTTGTAGCTCGCCCTGGGCGCCGCCCCCTCGAGCGCCGGTCCGGCGTCCCAGGCGGTGATCACAGGGATCCCCGGCACCGCGTCCGGGTCGACCCCGAAGTCGTTCATGGCGGCGAAGCAGCGGGCAAGGAACCAGCGCTGGTAGGGCTCCGGATAGCTCGACCAGGTGCCGCCGAGGACGATCAGCTCGACCTTGTCGACGCGATGGCCCACCAGATGAAAGGCGCGCAGCCGGTACCAGGTCTGGCCGAAGGGGTCGAACTGGTGCTCCCACGCGCGCTGCGCCCCGGGCTCCGACGACAGGTAGCTCTTCGGCATCCGGACGTCGCTCGGGCAGAACACGCAGGTGCCCGGGCAGGGAAAGGGCTTGGTCAGCACGGTCACCGGCGCCACCCCCGACTGCGTGCGCACTGGCTTCCTTCGCAGGCGGTCGACGAAGCGGCGTTCGTCGAGGGCGAGGCGGCCATCGGCGTTGAATCGCCGCAGCCCGGCCAGGAGCTCACCGCGCGAGAAGAAGCCGCCGCCCGGCCGCGGGTGACGGCGCAGCACGGCGTCGACGCTGGCCTGGTCGGTCGCCGGCAGCGCGTCGAGGGCAAGCAGGGCCGCCGACAGGACCTCGGCGCAAGCGTCGACGTCGAGGTGGCCGGTGGGTCGCATGGGCGGTCAGGTTAGCAAGTCATCCCGCTGGCTATACTCGCCGTCACATTTCCCGGGGGATCCGCATGCGCCGCAACCAGCCGTCCTTCCCGTCCTCGGCCGTCCTGGCCCTCACCTTGGCGAGCGCCAGCCTGGCTGCCGACGCGCCGACGGCGCCGCCGATCGACACCACCTTCCTCGGCCAGTCCGCCGCCACCGGCGGCTTCAACCTCGGCCGGCCGACGGCGATCGAGGTCGCTCCCGACGGCAAGGCCGTGCTCTTCCTGCGCTCGGGTGCCCGCACCTTCGTCCGCGATCTCTACGAGCTCGACGTGGCGACCGGCCAGGAGCGCGTGCTGCTCACCGCCGAGCAGATTCTGAAGGGAGCGGCCGAGAAGCTCACCGCCGAGGAGCTCGCGCGCCGCGAGCGCACCCGCTCGACCGCCCGCGGCATCGCCGGCTATGAGCTGTCCCGCGACGGCCGCCAGCTGCTGGTGCCGCTGTCGGGCCGCCTCTACCTGGTCGACCGGGCGAGCAAAGCCACCGTCGAGCTGGCCGGCAGCGCGGGCTTCCCCATCGACCCGCGACTGTCGCCCGATGCGAGCAAGGTGGCCGTGGTGCGCGACGGCGACCTCTACGTCGTCGACATCGCCGGCCACCGCGAGACCCGGCTGACGACCACCGCCAGCGACACCCTGAGCAACGCCACCGCGGAGTTCGTCGCCCAGGAGGAGATGGACCGCCGCGAGGGCTACTGGTGGTGGCCCGACAGTCGCTTCATCGCCTACCAGGAGACCGACGAGACGGACGTCGAGCTGCTGCACATCGCCGACCCCGCCCACCCCGAGAAGGCGCCCAACACCTTCCGCTACCCCCGGCCGGGCAAGAACAACGCGGCGGTTCGCCTCGGCGTGATTCCGGCGGGCGGCGGCGCCACCGTCTGGGTGGATTGGGACCGCACCAGCTTCCCCTACCTCGCCCAGGTCACCTGGCAGCCGAACGCGCCGCTCACCATCGTCGTGCAGAACCGCGAGCAGACCGCCGAGCAGGTCTACGCCGTCGACGCCGCCACCGGCAAGCCAACGGCGCTGCTCACCGAAACCGACGCCGCCTGGCTGAACCTCGACCCGGCGATGCCGCGCTGGCTGCCCGACGGCCAGACCTTCCTGTGGAGCAGCGAGCGTGGCGGCGCCTGGCAGCTCGAGCAGCGGGCCCGCGACGGCCAGCTGCTGCGCACGCTGACCGCCCGCGACTTCGGCTACCGCGGCCTGGTCGGCCTCGACGAGAAGCGTCTCGAGGCGGTGGTCGCAGCCAGCGCGGACGTCCTGGAGGGCCACCTCTGGCGCCTGCCCCTGGCCATCCCGAAGAGCCGAGCCAGGGCCGGTGCCCTGCCGGTGGCCGTCCAGCTGACCAAGGAGCCGGGCAACCACGGCGCCTTCATGGGCGCCTCGAGCGACACCTGGGTGCTCGCCCAGGGCGGCCTCGACGGCCCGCGCCGCCTTCTGGCCGTGAACCGTGACGGCAAGCAGCTCGCCGAGCTGGTGTCGGTCGCGGAGGCCTCGCCGCTCAGCCCGAACCTCGACTTCACCACCGTCGACGTCACCCGCGACGGTGCCGCCTTGACCCTGAACGCCCTGGTCATTCGGCCGCACGGCTTCGACCCCAAGCTCCGCTACCCGGTGCTGGTCTCGGTCTACGGTGGGCCGCACGCGCAGACGGTGCGCAAGAGCTGGGGCTACCTGCGCGAGCAGTGGGCCGCCGACCAGGGCTTCATCGTCGTGCTGCTCGACGGCCGCGGCACCCCCAACCGCGGCCGCGCCTTCGAACGAGCGATCCGTGGCGACTTCATCGGCCCCGGCCTCGCCGACCAGGCCGATGGCGTCCAGGCGCTCGGTCGCCAGGTGCCGCAGATGGACATGCACCGGGTCGGCATCTACGGCTGGTCGTTCGGCGGCTACTTCTCGGCGATGGCCGTGATGCAGCGGCCCGACGTTTACCAGGCCGGCGTCGCCGGCGCGCCGGTGGTCGACTGGCAGGACTACGACACCCACTACACCGAGCGCTACGTCGGCCTGCCGGACGCTCACCCCGAGGCCTACGCCAAGAGCTCCGTGCTCACCTACGCCGCCAAGCTCAGCCGCCCCCTGCTGCTGATCCACGGCACCGCCGACGACAACGTCTACTTCATGCACAGCATCAAGCTAGCCGATGCGCTGCTGCGCGCCGGTGTCGACTTCGACTTCCTGCCGCTGGCCGGCTTCACCCACATGGTCGCGGAGCCGAGCGTGGTGGAGCGCGAGAACGCGCGCATCCTCCGCTTCTTCCGCCAACACCTGGGGACCCCGCAGCCAGCCGAGTGATCGCCACGACCGCGGCAACGGATCTCGTGGCCCCCACCGACGGGACGGTCAGCGGCCCGCCCCAAACCCCGGGGAAGGCCGCCAAGGGCGCGCTATACTCCTGTCCGTTCGAGACTTGCGCGTGCCGTGAAATGAGCTGACCGATGCCGCCGAAGGCCACCGCAGCCCGCCCCGCCCTGCTCGTCGTCGACCCCGACGACAGTCACCGGCACACCCTGGCCCACGGGCTCGCGGCCTACGGCTACGAGGTGGTGCCGACGCTGTCCGCGCAGCAGGGGCTGCTCTACGCGCGGACCCTCGGCCCGGCGGTCATCGTCGCCCCCGCCAGCCTGGCGGGATTCGGTGACGGCGCCGTGCTCGCCGACGACGGCGACGTCAGCAGTGCACGGCAGACGCTGGTCCTGCTTGGCGAAACGCCGGAGCAAGAGGCCGACGCTCCAGAGAGCGCACTCTTTCTCCTCGCCAGCGGCCTGAGCCCGGAAGAGCTCGTGCGCCGCATCCGCCTGGTCCTCGTCGGCCGTGAAATCGGCGCCGACGCCGATCCTGAACGCGGCGCCGTGGTTGGCGACCTGGCCCTCCTCTCGACCCTCGAGCTGGTGCGCGCCGCCAAGCGCATCAGCCTTTCGGGGACCGTAATCCTCGAGGGCGGCGAGGTCGAGCTCCTGGACGGCGACGTGGTCGCGGCGACTGCCGGGCCGGCTCGCGGGGTGAAAGCCTTCTGCCGCTTGGCCCGCCGCCACGACGGGCCGTTCCACCTCCAGCTCGAGCGGCCGGCGGTTGACGCCACCGCCCCCGAGAGCATCCGCCGTGAGCTCACCTCGCTGATCATCGAGGCCATCGAGGACGTCACCGCCGAGCCACCCGAGGGCCGGCTCGAGGTGCGCCGCACGGTGCTGCCGGCGCCGAGCGGCGTGCTGTCGCCGCTCCAGCAGGAGATCTTGGGACTCGCTCGCGAGGGTGAAGACGAGCTCACGGTCGCCATCGTCGTCGACACGCTCGCGGCCAACGACGGCACCATCCTCACCGCCCTTTCCGAGCTGCGCGACCAGGGCTTGCTCGAGCTCGTCGAGCCGCAGAGCGGCGTGCGCGTGGTCACCGACTCGACCTCCGACCTGCCCTCCGAGCTCGCCCGTCGCCATGGCATCGCCGTCATCCCGCTCAAGGTGCTGTGGGGCAAGCGGGTGTTCCGCGACGGCATCGACATCACGCCGAAGACCTTCTACGAGCTGCTCGAGAAGACCGAGACCCACCCCTCGACCAGCCCGCCCACCGACGGCGAGCTCCTCGACCTCTACGCCGGGCTGGCGGGCGATCGCGACCTGGTGTCGGTGCACGTCTCGGCGAAGCTCTCGCAGACCTGGGTCGGTGCTGGACGGGCCTGCGAGAGCGGCAGCGAGCGCCTGCGGGATCTCCGGCCAGCAGGACATCCGCCGCAGATCTCGATCGTCGACAGTCGCTCGGTGAGCCTGGGCGTTGGCCTCCTCGCCCTCTTCGCCGCCCGCATGGCGGAGCGCGGCCAGTCGGCGGCAGCCATCACCGCCCGACTCGAGTCGATCCGTGACCGCATGCCGGCGATGTTCGTCGTCGACACGCTCGAGTACCTGGCGCGCGGCGGGCGCATCGGCAAGGCGCGCGCCCTGCTCGGCGGGCTCCTCGGCATCAAACCGATCCTCGGCGTCGTCGACGGCGAGATCGTCTCGGTCGACAAGGTGCGCGGCGGCCGCCAGGCCCAGCCGCGCATGATCGAGCTCTTCGCCGCCAAGATCGATCGCCAGCGGCCGGTGCTCGGCGGCGTCGTCCACGCCAACGCCCCGATTTGGGCCGATCGCCTGAAGGGCCGGCTCGAACAGGCCTTTCGCGTCCGCGAGCTGATCCTCGCCGAGATCGGGCCGGTGGTCGGCACCCATGCCGGGCCGGGCACCGTCGGCGCCGCGCTCTACCAGCCGGTCGACGACGACGAGCTGGCCCTCATTGGACCGTGACCGTCGGGTCGTGACCGTCGCTGCAGCGTGACCCCGGCGACGCGCGGGGCGCTGCGGCGCCTGAACCGACAGTTCTACCAGCAACACGGGGCTTCCTTCGACGCCAAGCGCCAACAGCCCTGGCCCGGCTGGCGACGCATTGCCGACCTGCTGCCACCACGCCCCCTGACGGTGCTCGACGTCGGCTGCGGCAACGGTCGCTTCGGCAGCTATCTGGCCGCCGTTGGTTCCCCACCGCGCTCCTACCTCGGCCTCGACTCCAGCCTGCCGCTGTTGGCGGCGGCCAGCGGCCGCGCGACGGCAACGCCAGGCGCCGCGGGCGCCCTGGTCGCCGTCGACCTCGATACCTGGCCGCTCGCCGCCACCGTCAGTTTCGACCTGATCGCCGTCTTCGCCGTCCTCCAGCACGTGCCGAGCGCCGACGCCCGCCAGGAGCTCATGGCGCGGCTGGCCGGGCATCTGCCACCCGGCGGGATCCTAGCCATGTCGTGCTGGCGCCTCGAACACTGGCCAGGCCGAGCCCGTCGCCAGGTGTCGTGGTCGACGCTGGCTCTGGACCCAGACGACCTCGAGCCCGGCGACACGCTCCTGACCTGGAATGGCGATTCCACCGCGCCGCGCTACGTCCACGACTTCGACGAGCTCGAGCTGAACAGTCTGGTGGTGGCCACCGGCCTCTCGGTCACCGCCGACTTCGTCGCCGACGGGCGCGACGCGGACCTCAATCGCTACCTGGTCCTGCGCCGCGACGCTGCCTCCTAGGCTCCGGCTCGACTTGCTAAACTCGCGACGTGCCAGCCAAGTCGCGCCTCACCCTTGCCGGCACTCTGTGTGCCCTGTTGGCGGCTGGTTGCCGCGCTCCCGAGCCCGAGCGGCCGGTGTTCGAATCGACGATGCCGACGCGCAACGTCATCCTGCTGGTGGTCGACACGCTGCGTGCGGACCACCTGGGCGCCTATGGCTACGCTCGCCCGACCAGCCCCGGCCTCGACGCTTGGGCCGCCGAGAACGTGCTGTTCACCCAGGCCCGCAGCCAGGCGAGCTGCACCTTTCCGTCGGTCAACACCATCCTGACGTCGCGCTACCCGGACGACTTCTACGGCCAGAGCGACGGTCAGATGGGGATCCCGACGACGATCCCGAGCCTCGCCGAGATCCTCGCCGCCCGCGGCTTTGACACCTACGCGGTGTCGGCCAGTCCGATCGTCCGTCAGACGCCCAGCCAATTCAACCCTTCAGGCGGCTTCGACCGCGGCTTTCAGGTGTTCGACGAAAAGTGCCTGTGGGCCGACGCCAGCTGCGTCGTCCGCCACGGCATCGACCTCCTCGAGGCGCACCAGCGGCGGCGGCCGTTCCTGCTCTATCTGCACTTCATGGACCCGCACGGGCCCTTCAGCCCGCCCAAGGAGTACCAGAAGCAGTGGGCAACGACCAAGACCGGGGTCGACTGGGTGGACCGCGGCGACATCGAGGTGATGGCCGCCGACCTCTACGAGCGCCAAACGCCGCCACGACCCGAGAGCCTCCGCCATCTGGTCGACCTCTACGACGACGAGATCGCCTACCTCGACGGCGAGGTGGCGCGCCTGCTGCGCCGGCTGGCCCGCAAGGGCGTGCTCCGCGACACCCTGGTGGTGCTCACCGCCGACCACGGCGAAAGCTTCTACGAGCACGGGCACGTCAAGCATTGCCGCACGGTGTATGACAGCGAGGCCCACATCCCGCTGCTCGTGGCCGGCCCGGGGATCGCTGGCGGCAGGCGTCTCGACGCGCCGGCAGCGAACGTCGACCTGGTGCCGACCATCCTGGACGCCCTCGGGCTGCCCACCGGCGGGCTCGGCTTCGAGGGTCGCAGCCTCTTCCCCCTGCTCACCGGCAGCGGGGTGGGTCCCAACGAGACCACGGTGTCGGCCCAGGGACGGCAGCGCGGCGTCGCCGACGGGCGCCACAAGCTGATCGTCGACTGGAAGGGCGACCAGCCGCGGTTGTTCGACCTCGCCGCCGACCCCGACGAGATGGTCGATATCGCGGCCGCCAACACCAACGTAGCCCGCCGCCTGCGCGCCAGCCTGCGGCAGACGCTCGAAGCCTATGGCGGCGGCGACGACCCGCAGAGCCAGGCGCGGGCCGAGGAGGCCCAGCGGCGCCTGAAGGCCCTCGGCTACCTGCAGTAGGCGACGACTGCCGCGTCAGTGCGAGGCGCGGTGGGCGAGGAACTCACGCTCGAGCAAGCTGCGTAGGGCGGCGAACCGGGCCGGCCGCGGGGCGCCCTTCACGGCTTCGGCGATGATCACGTGCGGCAGGTCCGCGGTGTCCTCGTACGTCTCGTGGCGCTCGAGGCCGCGGAACACCGCCCGCTCGCTCGACCCGTGACGGTGCCAGGTGAGGCCGTCGAAGCCGCAGGCCGACATCGCCTCGGCAAGCATCTCGCGATTCCACAGGAAGCGGTGATGCCAGCCGCGGAACGCGCGGTTCAGCATGATCGACTGCTGCCGCTTGAGGGCGACGTCCCCGTGCAGCCCATAGTGGGTGATCCACACCCAGTCGAGATTCGGCGTCGATAGGCGAATGACGCCATCGGGCCGCAACGAGCGGTGCATGTCGAGCAGGAACGCCAGGGCGTCCTCGACCTCGAGGTGCTCGAGGAAGTGCTCGGCAAACACCGCTTCGAGCTCGGAGAGCCCGAGCCCACGGCTGGCGTCAGCCACCAAGTCGACGCCGGGCAGGATCTGGATGTCGACGTTGAGCCACCCGTCGAGGCGTTCCTTGCCGCAACCGACGTGGAGGCGATGCCATGGGCTTTTCTTGAATGGAAACACGTTCGGAATTCCTCGCAGGGCCGCGCAGTCTAGCAGGGTCGCGTTCATCTGACTTCGGCGCGCAAGGCACGGCCGAGGGGCGCTCCCTACCAACGGATCGTGAACGTGGCGCCCTTGCCGAGCTCCGACTCGACCTCGAGGGTGGCGCCGAGGAGACGGGCGTAGCGGCGCGCCAGGGCGAGGCCGAGCCCGTGGTGCCCCTCGCGGCGCGAGCGCGCCTGGTCGGCGCGCCAATAGCGCTGGAAGACGAGCGGCAGGTCGGCAGCGGGGATGCCGGGACCGAAGTCGCGGACGGCAATCCAGTGTCCCGACGCGTCGGCGTCGACCCGGATCTCGACCCTCCCACCTTCGGGGCTATAGCGGATGGCGTTGGCGAGCAGGTTGCCGAGCACCACTCCCAACACCGCGCCGTCGGTGCGCGCCCCGACCTGCCCGGCGGCCACCGAGAGGTTGACCGACCGGGCGGCGGCGAGCTCTTCGTGGTCGGCGACGACGACGCGCACCGCGGCGACCAGGTCGTCGACCTCTTCGAGCGCCATCTCACCCCGCTCGACCCGCCCCATCTCGAGCATACGTTCGACCAGCCGCGTGAGGCTGCGCACCTGGCGCTCGACCAGCGCCAGCGTGCGCCGGTAGACCTCGCTCGAGCGCTCGCTCTCGAGCGTCGCCTGGGCAGCGGTCAACAGGATCGCCAGCGGCGTGCGCAGCTCGTGGCTCATGTCGTCGACCAGACGTGAGCGAGCCGCGGCGAGATCCTGGGCTCGCCGCCGCGCCTGCTCGGTGAGGCGCCAGGCCTGGAAAGCAATCGCCAGGCTGAGGCAGACGACAGCCAGGCCGTTGACCGTCGCCATCACCCGTAGCTGCTCGCCGCTGAGCAGCCCGGTATCGGTCGGCACGTCGACGGCGAGGTGGAGGGTGGCGAAGCCGATCAGCGGCAGCACCACGACCGCGACCCGCAGGGGCGCCGACCAGCGGACGAAGGCGAAGGCAATGAAGGGCTGCAGCAGGCCGTAGAGGAAGAGCTCCGAGCCGGTGCCGAAAAGGGGGGTCAGCATGCCGATGCGGATGTAGTCGAACCCCGAAACGAAGATCGCGACGTCCACCGGTCCGCGGCAGGCAAGCAGGCCGAGGGCGGCACCCTGAATCAGCATCCCGAGCAGGCAGTTGCGCACGAGCTCGCCATTCGGGACCACCGCGTGGAACAGCAGCACGCCAGCCAGGCGCAGGGCAAAGCCGAGGCCGGCGAAGGCCCAGCCGGTCGGCCGAAACTCCTCGACGGATGGCCCGGCGGCCTCCGCCGCGCCGCGCGGCCAGCCAGTCATTCTCGCGGGTCGACGAGAGCGTAGCCGTAGCCACGGCGGGTCCGAACGCGATCGGCACCGATCCGGCTGCGCAGGGCATGGATGTGCACCCGCACCGCTCCGGTGCCGTCGGCGGCACTTTCGGAGC
>CXWL01000065.1_pt1 | contig 20729 bp, 15 predicted proteins | sample 590931 | NCBI WGS metagenome assembly CXWL01 (sample SAMEA3498368, study PRJEB10139) | groundwater metagenome | biome: water well; material: biofilm material | place: Germany | collected 2015-04-27 | reverse complement strand
TTTTGAGAAAAAGTGATGTCGTTCCCCATTCGGGGACGATGTGCGAGCCGCGCACTTGGTTTTAGCGGCGAAGCAATCTCCGAGACGGTTAGGAGATTGCTTCGGACAAAGAACAAGAGCGTCCTCGCAACGACATACCATTACTGCGTAAGGTCAGTGAGTAAGTAAAAAGCTGGCGGCCTCGTGATGGCCAGCTTTTTGTTTTACGATTTGCAGAAAAATCCCATTGCCAGTCCCGCTCCACATCCGAGCTCACTTTTTCGCGCTTTTGGGGCAAAAGTGTATTGGTCAGAAATAAGCTGAATATTTTTTGAACCACGGAGTAACGAAGACACTGACGCGTGCCCGAATAGGATAGAAAAATAAGGGCGAAACTCCGTGGCTCAGTGGTAAAAGGTTTTTGTTCAACCGTTATCTGACCAATACAAAGCTGCATTTTTTGCGCCAAAATTTTATTTTTCTTTGCGTCCTGGCGTCTTTGCGTTAAGGTTTTGTATTAGACTTTATCGGTAATTAGAAAAAACGTCCCGAAGGTTGCCGCCAGACGTTCAAATTCCTCGAAAAAAACCTTCGGGACGGTGCCTGTGTGTTATTTCCGATAAAGTCTATTTTGTAGGAGAAGATTTTTTGGTCGTTCAGCTAAAAAGCGACTGAAGTCGCTACTACGAAACCTTTTCGCGAAGAACTGATAATTGAAAATTAATGGCTAGTATTGTAAAATAATTGGGTCATCAAAAAATTACAAAGGAATATAGCCATGTTCAATAAAGAGCCAAAAATGGTTTTGAGTGAAAATTACAAGAACTGGCGGGATGTCATTTTTTCCACAAATGCTGAAAAGGTTGGGGTTTCCAGCGGCGGACCAAAAAAAGTTTACGGCATGGTCATGGATATTGGCATGATCGATCAAAGAGGCAATGAATCGTTTGCGCTTTCGACAACTGTATTTGCAAGCGGAGAGGCCTCCTTTGTGCCGACTCCAGGCGGAGGTTTTTTTGGCTTGGGCGGTGACCCACGGGTGGCGGAAGTGGCGAAGTCTATTGTGACGATGGGGCAGATATTTCTGGCAAAAGCCCAGCCAGCAAAAGAGTATCCACTCCCTGCGGTTGGGCAGGTGGCGTTTTACTTCCTAACCACCTCGGGGGTATTTGTTACAGTCGACAAGTTGAGTGTCTTTCAGTCTGGCCCCTATAGCCAATTGTTAAATAAATTTGGTCAGATCCGCGGGGTTGCAGAAAGAATGATAGACCAGCGAAAGAAATAAAACATAAAACGGCCTCGTTGACATTATGTCCGAGGCCGTTTTTCATCCCTGCGATTTGCGCACATGCACGTCCCGCCGTGGATTTCAATCCATGGCTACAAATACGAAGCCGACTGCTTGTGCCCGAAAGGGTAGAAGTCGGCTAGCCTGCTTTGTAAGCTGAATGCTGAAATAAGATAAACTTATATTGAACAATATGAGAACGAGAAAAGTTTTATTATTTCTTATAACTACGACCTTGCTTACCATTGCTTGTATGGTGGTTGATCTGCCGCTGCCGACGCAGTCAACAACCATGCCAACCGTCACGCGGACCCTGACTCTGCGCCCAACTCGAACCGCGTTTTCCACCCTCGTTCCAGAATATCCGAAAGAGACGCCTGCTCCAGAATGGGTCACAGAGTTTGCAGACCCCATTCTCGCGGCAGTGGCAGATCGAAAGCCCAATTTTCAGGATGACTTCTCCATTTATCGGGGGTGGCGGAGTGTTACATCTGAAGTTGAGGGGTATGTTACTGCTGAGCGTTCCGATGGAATGTTATTTCTGCGATTACCCGAAAGAACAGAAGATTCGTTCCTTTATAACCCAAGGCTGAACCACACGAATTTTGTTCTGACCCTGGATTTGAGATTCGCTCACGACCAGCCAGAGGACACGATGCGCTTCCAATTCGATCAATCCCCTGATCAGAGCGTTTCCCTGGACCTAACCAATAATAACAAGTGGATATTTCAATGGGGCGCTCAGGATAACTTGCAATCCATGAGCGGCATATTTGAGCAATTCCCTCCTGAACACATCCCAGTGACGTTCATTATGCAAGGCGCCCAGTGTGCTGTGTTTCTAAATGATGATCCGCTTGCCTATTCGAGTGATTGCCGAATCAACCCAACTGCTCAATCACAAGAATGGACTGTGACCTTCCGCCTGTTTCGAGATAACGCCCGCGCTGTGGTTGTAAATTTTGACAATCTGAAGATGTGGGACCTGGATAAAATTCCTGACTTGCCGTAGGAGTAAAAACGAAAACGTCTCGTGGACATTACACCCGAGACCGATTTTCATCTCTTTCCATCTGGTAAAATCAAACTGTGACAGAAACATTTGATACCAACAAAATTCGCCAATCCATTAACCAGAGAAAAATTTTCTGGCGCAGACATGCCCTCGAGCGGATGAGTGAACGATTTCTTATAATTCCCCAATCCAATGAACCCAACTTAACTTCAAATCTTTTCGACAGCGATTGAAGAGACGTTCATCTGCTGTCCAGAATTCTACAACCAATTTTTCAGCCAGCGTCAGATAAAAAGCATCGTAGGCTTTGGATTGACCAAGTTTGCCAGCCAGTTCAAGCGCGCGCAGACTTAGCTCTTCGTCTTCATTGATGATTTCAATGCGCAAGCCATGGATTGTCCGCAAGACATCTTCTGCATCGTCAGGAGAAAGCGCCTTTTGAGAAACCAGGGATTGAATTGCAGACGCAGTTTCGCTCAACCATAAACGAGGCGCGCACGGAGTGATATTCTCCCGGTCAACCTTTTCCCAAAATGCACTCAGGCTGTCCGTTGCACTTAAAATGCTTTTAACAGCAACATTGGCGTCAATGACCAAGTAACTCATTAACCCGCTCCTCCCGTATTTTCTCGATGACTTTTACTACATCAGGAAGGGGTTTACCCTTTCGCCGTTTCATGATTCGAGCCCTGAGGGTACGGGCATGTTCCAAGGCAAGCAGTCTTTCCCGCTGTTGACTATTATCCTCCCTCAATCCAGCGGTAATATATTCACGCACCAAATCGCTGACGCTACGATTACGTTGGCGTGCAAGACGCTCCAACGCTTGACGCTGACGGCGTTCCAGCAATAGATTAACTCGTTGTAGATTTTCCATGCGAACTCCTTTCGTAACGTCATTATACACACCCACATGCGCATACGTCAATATTTCTGTAATTATAGTGGATAAGGAAATTTAGACACGAAAAGGGGCATAATTAAGGTGTACTTTCTGGAGAAAAACCATGCCCAAAAGAAAACGCCTATCTGCTATTCAAAAAGCTCAGGTCGTCTTGGAGGCAATCCAAGAAGTCAAGAGCGTGGCTCAGATTGCCACCGAAAACAGCGTCCATCCAAATCAAATCCATAAATGGAAAAGACAAGCTCTGGAAGACTTTGCGCAACTGTTTGAAGATGACCGCAAAGGAGAACACGCTCGTGAAGTCGAGCATGAAAAACAGATTAACGAACTGTATGCCGAGATTGGGCGACTGAGCGCCCAGTTATCCTGGCTGAAAAAAAAATCTAGCTTCAAATTTGAGTAGAGCAGAGCGCCCTCCTCGCAATGACCTTCCACCTTCAACTCTTTGATCCGCGCCGAAACATTGGCTTTGTTCACTTTGTCGAGTTCAGAGAATGCGCCCTCCTCCCCGCCGTTTTCTTCTTCCATTTCCGCCAGCCGCGCGGTCACGGCTTCCAATTCAGTAGTGAGGGTATCAATCTCTGCCTGTTCTTCTGCAAAATAACGCGCCACGATCAGCGGTTTGGGGATCAGGTCACACGTCCAGCCTTTGTCCTTTTCCTTGCCCTTCTTATCCGTCTCGATGACGCGCGCCGTCTCAGCCTTCCAATCGTCCGCGGCGATCAGGTAGCAATCATCCTGCATGGTCTGCGCCCAGTAATCCATCAGATGCTGGTAAATGGCATACGCATCCAAAGTTGAAAGTCGCAGGTTGAAGGTTTCGCTTTTCCCTTTACCCTTCAACTTTTCACCTGCAACCCGATAATGCGTCAGCAGGTCTTCTGCCAAAGCCGAGATAATGCTCTTTGGCTGGCAACCAACTTTCAGCGCAGAAAGCGAAGCGGCGCTCTTCCTCTTCCAAATGGAAAAGTGAGAGTTCATATCCGCAATGAAGGCGCTGAATTCTGGATGTTCATAGATGGCTTGTTTGAGTTGAACGTTGTACGTTGAAAGTTGCAGGTAGCCTGGACGAAGTGGGCGCATCAAACTGGACTTTAGGCTGGGGCAGACATCCCAATAGCTTCTCAACGCCTCAACATCTGCCTCGGGAATGCCGCCCTGCAAATGACCCGCAATGCCGCGAAAGAGCACGCCATGCGGCAGAATGCACGCGCCTTTGCCGTTGCTTTTGAGCGTGCGGACGATGTGCAGCAGGTAGGCAACGCTTATCTGAAAAAGGCGGGTTCGCAACCACAAAGTCAAAGGTCTTGAGCGTGTCGCCATCTTTGAATTTGGGATCGGTGAGCGTGTTGCCTTGCATGATCAGCGCCGTGGGATTGTTGTGCAGGATCATGTTCATGCGCGCCAGACCGCTGGTGGCTGCGTCTTTTTCCTGACCGTAGAGCGTGACGGGTGTCCCCGCTTCATCCCCGACCTTGAGCAGGAGCGACCCCGAACCGCAGGTCGGGTCGCTGACAGTGGTTGCCGCGCTCGTCTGCGCCTCATGAATGCCGATGATCTTCGCCATAATGCGGCTGACTTCGCTGGGCGTGTAGAACTGTCCCTTGGATTTTCCGCTCTCGGTGGCAAAGTGCCGCATCAGATACTCGTAGGCATCGCCCAAAATATCATCGCCATCGGCGCGGTTCTTCGAGAAATCCAAAGACTTGTTCTCAAAGATGGCGATCAGGTTCGTGAGTAAAAAAAGACCCCATCAAGTGGAGTCTTTTTTGTGCCTATATATGGCGGTCGAATAAAGCTTTCTTGCTCTATTTAGGTGCCCCAGCCAGGAGTCGAACCCGGAACCTACTGATCCGAAGTCAGGCGCTCTATCCATTGAGCTACTGAGGCGCGAGCGAAATTATACACGATTTACCCCGTACGCTACATAAATCAATCAATGAAGCTTACGAGGTTACCCCGCGCAGAAAATACAGGCACAACAAAAGCTACGGCTTTCTCAAAGTCGAAAAATCTTAACGCAAATTATGCGAAAAGCAGTAATGGTATGTCGTTGCGAGGACGCTCTTGTTCTTTGTCCGAAGCAATCTCCTAGACGTCTCGGAGATTGCTTCACCGCTAAGACCAAGTGCGCGGCTCGCACATCGTCCCCGAATGGGGAACGACATCACTTTTTCTCAAAATCGCGTAAGGTGAGTCTTTTAATTCTTTACCGCAAAATGAATACTTGCCGACACTTGCGGCGGCGTTTTTGTTGGACCGTAAGAGCGCTCGTGCGCGAGTTATCACCCATTTAAGGCGTACTCAACCGCTTCATCAAGGGTCATGGTGCGGCCTTTAACATAGGCATCTTCAAAGCCAGTCTTGCCGAGTCTGGCAAGGCTGGCTGCGCCATCGTGATCAATTTCAGCCTGCTCAAGGAATGGACGCATATCGCCAATCACCCCGCGAGTTGCATCAGCCCAACCGATCAGTTGCGGCACATAATCCGCTTTGCCAATCGCAACGTACAAACTTGCCATCAATTCCAGTGAAACCACAAGACCAATAGTGTGTCCATCCTGCTGAAACTCACGGGCAGTTTCGGTAAAGATGCGGCGCGCCTCGATGAGATTGCCCTCACGCATATCGACATCACCCAGGCGAACATTAGCCCAGAGATAATCCCTTCGGCTTCCTAATTCCCTGCTTATCCTGGCATTTTCCTGAAAATAAGCGCGCGCCTGTTCGTAATCGCCGCGCATGAGCGCGATTTGTCCATAAGCAATAATGAGATGGTCGTTGCTCGCACTAATGTTCAATTGTTGGTACAAAAAATTTGACTCATCCAGGTATTTTTGTGCAGAGTCAATCTTACCATCCAGCACAAGATAATAGCCTATGCGGCCGAGACAATTCGCCAGAGCTCGTTGATTTCCGACCTGGCGATACAACGGGATGGCTTCCTCCCAATTAGCAAGAGCACGCTTGAAATCACTGTGATCCCAACCCAGAAAACTCAACGCTGTTGCTTGTCTCACTACATCGCCAAGAGCGCGCGCCAGTGCAAGCGCCTGTTGCCCATACTCCGCTTTTTTATCACCATCCATGATAAATCCCAGCAAAACAAGTCCGTCAACTTCACCGTGTTGATCCCCGCAAGCGCGGGATAAAGCCAGACTTTCCTCTATCGCAGAGCGCGCTGCGTTAAATTGGTTGGACATTGTCAGAAACCATCCCTGTGTGCATAAGGCTTTTGCCCTGGCCAGGGGATAGTCGTTTGACTGTGGCTTCTGGATAAACTCAGCCAGCCAGTAGGCGCCCTCGTTATTATCGAAGTATTCCCAATAATTTCTAAGCCTGCCGGAGATGTACAGCCCCGCCTCCACATACGTTTTGGAGGCATATTCCAGGGCGGCGCGCAGATTGTTGCGCTCAGTGTTTGTACGTGCATACCACTCCATCTGATCGGGTCCCACCAGTTCACGTTCAATTTTTTCAGAAAGGGTTAGAAAATATTTTAGATGCCGCGTATGAATATACTCTTCTTCACCTGCATCAACCAATTTTTCGCGCGCATACTGTCTGATCATCTCCAGCAGACTATAGCGCCTCTCACCCCCCGATTCCTGATTCGCGACGACAAGCGATTTTGCCGCGAGTTGAGTCGTCACATTTAGGATTTGCTGTTGCTCAATGCCGTTTTCAGCGCACACCGACTCAGCTGTTTCTAGAGTCCAGCCGCCCGCGAAGACTGCGAGCCGCCGCAACAAGGTGCGCTCGGAATCTGAAAGCAGATCCCAACTCCAATCAATGGAAGCGCGCAATGTTTGTTGGCGAGGCAGTGTAGTGCGATAGGTACTGGTGAGTAGGTTGAAACTTTCATTAAGGCGTGCCGCAAGTTGTTCGGTTGAAAACATATTGACGCGCGCCGCGGCTAACTCAATCGCGAGCGGAATCCCGTCGAGACGGCGGCAAATCTGGGCGATGGAAGAAGCGTTCTCCATTGTCAGCGAGAAATGTTCCTGAACGAGTCGCGCGCGTTCTTCGAATAACTGGATCGATTCATAATCCAAAAGTTTTTCAATGAACTGTTGCACATCAGGCAATGCCAGCGATGGGACATGATACAGGGCCTCGCCCGAAATATTCAATGCTTCGCGGCTGGTGGCGAGTATTTTCAAGTTTGGGCAATTCTTGAGTAATGTATCGGTCAATCGCGCACAAGCATCCAGTAGATGTTCGCAGTTATCGAGGATGAGCAAAATGGTTTTTGGGCGCAAGACACGCACCAATTTTTCAGTCAATGATTCGTCGGATCCTTCGACGAGATTAAACAACGTGGCAACAGTTTGCGGCACGCGTACGGGGTCGCTCAACGAAGCCAATTCCACAAGCCAGACTCCGTTGGCATAATCTTTTAGCGATTGTTCGCCTATTTTCAAAGAGAGACGTGTCTTGCCAATGCCGCCTGTGCCGATCAGTGTGACGAGACGATGGTCGGCGATCACATTTGTGATCTCGTCCAGTTCTTTTTCACGCCCAATGAATTTGCTGAGTTGAAACGGGAGGTTGTGTTGAGGTGTGCTTGCTTCTTTTTGCTTGACAGGCTGAATTGATCTGAATTCCCCTTTGCGGATCTGCTTATACAAGGCGCGCGTTTCGGGCTGCGGGTCAACGCCTAATTCCTTGCGCAGGAATTTTTCGCATTTCTGATATTGTTTCAATGCCGCATTGTGCTGTCCGGCCTGGATATAAATTTGCATCAAGCGGCGATGCGCGGACTCATTAAAAGGGTCGAGCGTGATCAAATGCCGCGCATACGGGATGGCTGTTTCTGCCTGCCCCAATGAACAGTGGTCATCCGAGAGCATGATCAAAACAGCGGCAAATTTACAGCGCAGTTCTTCAGATTCGGCAAAAGCCCAGTCGTTGAAGCTCGGCGCATCCTTGAGGCTGAAGCCGGTCAGGAAGTGGTTGCGATAGAGTTTAACAGAATCAGTTAACAGGGGGATGCGAAGCGCAATATCCTTTTGGGCATGACTTTCCGTAATGCGGGATTCGAAACTGGCAACATCCAGCCATAACCTTCGCCCCGTTAATGGATCGGCGCCTTCGGCAATAAGTCCGATGGTTTCGTGATCGGCGGCAATCCAGCCCTCACCAATCACCTGCTGGGTTTCCCATAATGTATGGCGCAGGTTCGTGAATGCTTTGGCTTGATCGTATTCAGGCCAGAGTAATGCGCTTAAATATTCGCGTGAATGTCTTCCGCGATTGGATGCGAGATACACCAACAGAGCCAGCGTTTTGCGTCGGTCAACAGGTACGGGTGTGTTATCCAATTCCAATTTTGGAGAACCGAGTAGATACAAAGCGAGATTGACAGACATGCCACTCCTTTCGCATCAGCAAAAATTTATTATATCCCTGAAATTCGACAAGTTAAACTCAAATTGGGCGTTTTGATGCCCCATGCGACACGCTGGGGACACGCGGTATGAATATACTTTCCATATTATTCGAGTTGACTGAGCTGGTCATCACGGATGAGGTTTCTGTGTGAATCAAAGTTGAAAATTGTTAGTATAGTTTATGTATTTTGTCCAATTCATAATAATCAGATAATCTCGGAGGGTTTGCCATGTTTGCGAATAAATCCATTTCCCGTATTTTTTCTGTTTTGTTTATTCTCGTGTTTATACTTGCACAGGTTATGCCAGCATATGCCGCCGGTTCCTGGATAAGCACCGGCGCGTTGACTCAGGGCCGCTCCGATCACACTGCCACACTGCTCGGCAATGGTCAGGTGCTGGTTGTTGGGGGATTTAACAACAGCTATCTTTCCAGCGCGGAGTTGTATGACCCAACCACCGGCATTTGGACAGCCACCGGTGCGCTGACCGGGGTCCGCGCTTATTACACCGCCACACTGCTCGGCAATGGTCAGGTGCTGGTTGTTGGGGGATTGGGCTCCGGCGGCGCTCTTTCCAGCGTGGAGTTGTACGACCCGGCCACCGGCATTTGGACAGCCACCGGCGCTCTGGCACAGGCCCGATGGCTTCACACCGCCACCCTGCTCGCCAATGGAAAGGTGCTGGTCGTTGGCGGAGGTGACAACAACAGCAACGCTCTTGCCAGCGCGGAGTTGTACGACCCGGCCACCGGCATTTGGACATCCGCAGGCGCACTGACCGGAGCCCGTCGCGGTCATACCGCCACACTACTCACCAATGGTCTGGTGCTGGTTGTTGGGGGAGCTGGGGGATCGATTTTTTCCAGCGCGGAGTTGTACGATCCAACCACCGGTATTTGGACAGCCACTGGCGCTCTGAACCAGGCCCGCCACAGTCACACCGCCACACTACTTTCCAATGGTCAAGTACTTGTTGTTGGGGGTTCTGTAGGATTCGGTGGCGCTATTGCCAGCACTGAGTTATACAACTCAAACACGGGCGCTTGGACAACCACTGGCGCGCTGACCCAAGTCCGCTACAGCCATACTGCCACAATGCTTTCCAATGGCGAGGTTCTGGTTGTTGGGGGGCATAACGGCAGTTTCAATGGTTTTGCCAGTGCGGAGGTGTATGACTCAGCCACCGGCATTTGGACATCTACTGGCGCACTGACCGAGAGCCGTCGCGGTCACACGGCCACGCTACTCTCCAATGGTCAAGCGCTGGTTGTTGGGGGTATTGGCGCCAGCGACTATCTTGCCAGCGCGGAGTTGTACAATCCGCCAGACACGATTGCCCCTGCCGTTTCATCCATCCTTCGCGCCAATGCGAATCCCACCAACGCAGCCAGCGTGAACTTTATGGTGACCTTCTCCGTATCAGTGACAGGCGTAGATACAAGCGATTTTGCGTTGACCACAACCGGTGTAACGGGTGCGTCCGTCACGGGTATCAGTGGCTCGGGTGCGATGTATACCGTCTCGGTCGGCACCGGAAGCGGAACCGGCACGATCCGCCTGGATGTAGCCGATGATGATTCAATTGTAGACGGCGCATCAAATCCATTGGGTGGTACGAGCGTAGGCAATGGTAACTTCACCAGCGGTGAAAGCTACCTTATTCCCGTTCCTTGGATTTCTACCGGCACATTGATAGGGGGTCGCCAGGAACATACTGCCACACTGCTCACTAATGGCAAAGTGCTGGTCGTTGGAGGATACAGAGGCGGCTATCTTGACAGTGCAGAGTTGTACAACCCGGCCACCGGCACTTGGACATCCACAAGCTCTCTGATCGGACCCCGCAACAATCACACTGCCACCTTGCTTGCCAATGGGAAGGTGCTGGTCGTTGGAGGCAATGGCTCCAGTGGCCATCTTGCGAGCGCTGAGTTGTACGACCCGGCCACCGGCACGTGGACGAGTACCGGCGCTCTGAACGGAGCCCGCAACAACTACACCGCCACACTGCTCGCTAATGGTCAGGTGTTGGTCGTTGGAGGATATAGCCCCACTGGAGTTCTTGCCAGTGCAGAGTTATACGATCCTGCCACCGGCATTTGGACATCCACTGGCGCTCTGATCCAATCCCGCTACGCTCACACTGCCACAACGCTTGCCAATGGGAAGGTATTGATCGCTGCGGGATTTGGTCCCAGTGGCGCTCGTATCAGTGCAGAGTTATACGACCCGGCTACCGGCCTCTGGACGAGCACCGGCCAGCTGAACGGAGCCCGCTACTATCACACCGCTACATTGCTAGCCAACGGCCAGGCGCTGGCTGTTGGAGGATTTGGCACTAGTTACAATACTTTATCCAATGCGGAGTTGTACGATCCGACCACCGGCACTTGGACACCCACCGCTGCGCTGACAAGAGGACGCGAATCCCACACCGCCACATTGCTCCCCAATGGTCAAGTGATGGTTGTTGGAGGATTTTATGGAAGCGGCGCTCTTTCCAGCGCGGAGTTGTATGATCCGGCCACCGGCCTCTGGACAAGTACCGGCATATTGAATGCGGCCCGCTATTTCCATACCGCGACACTACTTCCCAATCGTCAGGTCTTGGTTGTTGGCGGATATGGCGGTGGTACTCTTGCCACTGCTGAGTTGTATGGGGATTCAATGACAGTTGACCAGACCATCACGGTCACAACACACGCTCCGGTCAGTGCAGCCAATGGCTCAAGTTTCACGGTTGAAGCCACAGCTTCATCTGGATTGCCAGTCTTATACAGCGCATCGGGTGCATGTACGAATTTAAATACAACCTTCACGATAATCAGTGGAACGGGCGATTGCATAGTCATGTACGATCAGGCCGGGGATGCAAGCTATAATCCTGCGCCACAGGTGATAGAGATGGTAGCGGATGCGAACGATGCGCCGGTCATCACCGAAGGAGCTTCCGTTGAAGTAAGCATGTCTGAAGATATCGCCACCTCCTTTAATCTAACCCTGCACGCTACAGATCCAGACAATGATCCATTGACCTGGAGCATCGCCGCTCCTGCATTGCATGGCGCTGCTGTTGCCGATGGCGTGGGGTTCATTCAGTACACTCCAAACACAGATTACAACGGCACAGATAGCTTTGAGGTGAGAGTTGATGACGGAACCCTGACGGATACCATCACAGTCAATGTGACCATTAATCCAGTCAACGATGCCCCAGTCATCACCGAGGGCGCTTCGGTCAATGTTGCTATGTCCATGGGCGGGTCTCCGACTCCCTTTGACCTGACATTGCACGCGACAGATATAGACAGTGGCATCACTACGCTAACATGGAGCATATCCTCTGCGCCTTTATATGGCGTCGCTGCCGTGGTCACTGGCGCGAGTCCTATCACAGGCAGTACGGGCACAACAAGTTACACGCCTAACACAGGTTATATGGGGATAGATAGCTTCGAAGTGAGAGTTACCGATGGATCTCTTGTAGACATCATTACCGTTAATGTCACGGTTCGGCCGGTCCTGACGGTGATAGCCGATTCCCAACGCATCACGTATGGAGATGCTGAACCTTCATTCAGATTTGCATACACTGGCTTTGTAGGAGCCGACGGTCCGACTAACGTTGATACCCCGCCGACTTGTGGCAGGGTGGGTGCGTTCAGCAGGAATGTTGGCACGTATAGAATCGGCTGTTCAGGTGGCGCAGATGACAAATATGATTTTAGATATGTGGATAATGAACTGACTATCAATCCAAAACCAATAACGATAAGAGCTGATGCCCAAACCAAAGTCTACGGCATGGCTGACCCAGCCTTGACCTATCAAGTTACCAGCGGCGCACTCGAAAGCGGTGACAGTTTCACAGGCGATCTCACGCGCGCATCTGGAGAGAATGTCGGCGTCTTTGCCATCTTGCAAGGCACGTTGACCGCAGGCAGTAACTATAATCTGACCTACATTCCAGGGGGGGAGCTGACGATTACCGCCAAGCCCATCACTGTAACGGCCGATCCCCAAAGCAAAGTATATGGCACTGTCGATCCATTACTGACCTACCAAGTCACCAGCGGCGCGCTCGAAAGCGGCGATAGCTTCACCGGCGCATTGACGCGAGTCTCTGGCGAGAATGTTGATACCTATGCAATCTCGCAAGACACACTATCCGCAAACAGTAACTACATTCTGACCTTTGTAGGCGCTGATTTCACAATTTCAAAAGCAGATCAAAACATCACAGTAATCACAAATGCACCTGCCAGCGCGGTGATAGGGGATTCCTTCACGGTAGCCGCTGTTTCATCCTCAGGCTTGTCGGTTACTTACAACTCTTCCGGTACATGCACGAATGCAGGCGCAGACTTCACGATGACCGGCGGAATAGGTACTTGCACAGTCGATTATGACCAGGCCGGCGATTCGAATTACAACCCCGCCCCGCAGGTGACAGAAAACGTGACGGCTCTTAGCAATGTGCCAGACCTGTTGACTCCCGCCAACGCGGAGCAATTGCTCAATAACCGCCCGACCTTTGATTGGACGGATGTATCCGGCGCACTCAGCTATACGATTCAGGTCTCCAATAATGTTGGCTTTACCAGCCCAACGTCGAACACTGTCATGCTTTCCACTTACACACAACCAACCAGCCTGCCTGCCGGTGTCACTCGTTACTGGCGCGTGCAAGCCACGAGGATTGGCGGTCCCGGTCCGTGGTCTGTGATTCGCAGTTTCGTCACAGCCAGCCCGCCGAGCGCGCCAACCCTGGCATCTCCTGCCAACAATGCTTTGGTCACCGATTACACTCCGCTCCTGGACTGGAATGACTCGACCATACCTGCCGGGATAACCTTCCTGAAGTACGAATTGCAAATCGCGACGGATAATGCTTTTACCTCCCCAACCAGTGTGGAGGTGAGCGGTGCAGTAACGAACTCCGATTACACACCAAGCACAGACATGGACTCGAATACTATGTACTACTGGCGGGTGCGCGCATACAACACGCTTGGGCAGTACAGCGCGTGGTCTGCAGTACGCAGCTTCCGCACGGCGCTTTTACCACCCACATTGGTTACCCCGAACGATGCGGAACAGATGCTCGTCAATCGTCCAACCTTCGAATGGGATGATGTAGCTGGAGCTACTGGTTACAGAATACAGATTTCGAATAACGTTGGCTTTACCAGCACTTTGACAAACGCCACTGTTACATCCTCGACCTATACACGGACTTCTGACCTGCCTTTTGGTGTAACCCTGTATTGGCGCGTCCGATCCAACGGGACAAATGGTCCGAGCGCCTGGTCGGAGGTACGCTCGCTGACAACGACGAACCCGCCGAGTGCGCCAACGCTGGCTTCTCCTGCCAACAATGCCAAAGTCTCAGGCCCATCGCCACTGTTCAACTGGAATGATTCTACGCTTCCGGTTGGTGTTGTCTTCGACCACTATCAAATCCAAATTGCGACTAGTAACGCCTTCACAACGATTGTTTATGATAACAATGTGGCAGGCCTTGTCAACTCGCAAGATAACACCGCTGTTCTGTTGCCTGCGACCACTTATTACTGGCGCGTCCGCGCTTTCAATACTCTCGGACACGCAAGCGCATGGTCAACAGTGCGGAATGTTAGGATCAATTTCGCGGGACCTACCCTCACTCAGCCCGGCACAGGTACAACAATCAGTAGTCTCACCCCAACCTTCATATGGGATGCAGTCAGTGGAGCAACCGATTACACGATTCAGGTCTCTAAGAGCAATACCTTTAGTCCGTTGGTGTTCAGTAGGACGGCAACCAGCCCTACCTATACCCACACGGCTAACTTGCAAGCTGGCACAACCTACTATTGGCGGGTGCGTGTTAGAGGGCCTAACACCTACGGTCCCGGTGACTGGTCGCAGGTATTCACCTTCACAACCCCATAAATACGTCACTGGCTTCCTAATGAAGCAAAAGAACAGGCGAGCTCAATTGCTCGCCTGTTCTTTTTGGTAAATAATTTATTTGCCCTGCGCTGGCTGCTTCGATCATTCATCCGCCCGGAGCTGTGAAGCAAAAAATTAGGGAAATTATATTTTTACAGATCATTAGTGGGGCAGGCATCTCAACTTTAACAAATACTCCGCAAATTCGTTTATTCCTTAAAATCGAATTAAAGCCACTTGACATTACACTCCTCAAAAAGCATACTGATTTTGGAAGGCAGGCAAAATGAACAACAAAAAACTTCTGCGCGCGCTGGGCCTTCTCGTGTTCCTTGCATTGGTGTTCGCCCTTTCAAAAAGCATTTTTCCAGGCAACGCCCATCTTTCCGTCGTAAGCGTGCTCCCGCTCGTTGGGTCGAGCAACTCATTTAACTGATGTTACGCACCGTCCCGAAGGTTTAGACTACAAACAGGCTTAATTTACGAGAACCTCGGGGCGTTCCGCGTAAGGTGAGTCATTTAATTCAAATATTACGATCACGTTTCGGTAGTGGGCATATCTAAATGTTTGAAGACCGCATCCCCTGGCAAGATGGCAACTCCCTGAGACCCAACATAGCGAAGCGCGCGGGGTCTGCCCACAACCCAAGCCGCATGATAGAATCCCAACATCTCTTCCGAAAGGATATTTATGGATGGCAAACATTAAAGTATTTGGCGAGAGCGTGATCGGCAATCTTGAGAAAGTGATCGTGGGGAAGCGGCAGTCCATCGAGTTGATCGTGATCGGCTTGTTGTGTCAGGGACATGTCTTGATCGAGGATGTGCCCGGTGTTGGAAAGACCATGCTTGCGCGGAGTCTGGCGCGGTCGTTGGACTGCATCTTTAACCGCATCCAGTTCACACCGGATATGCTCCCCAGCGATGTGACGGGCGTCTCCATCTATAACCAGCAGAAGAATAAATTTGAATTTCGCCCCGGCCCCATCATCGGCCAGATCATTCTTGCGGACGAGATCAATCGCGCCACGCCGAAAACCCAGGCGGCTTTGCTGGAGGCGATGGAAGAGCGCCAGGTAACGGTGGACGGACAGACGCACATCCTGCCCAAGCCGTTCATGGTGCTCGCCACGCAGAATCCGATTGAATACGAAGGCACCTTCCCGCTCCCCGAAGCGCAGTTGGATCGTTTCCTGCTGCGCCTGCGGCTGGGATACCCAAGCGCCGCGGACGAGATCCGCGTGATGGACGACCAGCAATTGCAGCACCCGCTCGAAACCTTGAAGTCCATTGTTGAGTTGAAGGAAATCCAGCAGGCCATCGACGATGTCAAACGCATTTACATCTCCCCCTTGATCAAAAAATATATCGTCGAATTGACCACTCGTACCCGCCAGAGCGCGGATGTGTACCTCGGCGCCAGCCCGCGTGGGAGTTTATCCCTTGCGCGTGCAGGCCAGGCGCGCGCCGCCTTGCAGGGACGTGACCACGTTTTGCCAGACGATATCAAAGCCCTCGCTGTTGCTGTTTTGGCGCATCGCATCATNNTTTCATGCCACCCCGGTGCCGGGCGGTGATTTCTCCGCTGACATTGCGCGGAAGAAAGCAAAATGAAAGCCGGGCGAATCCTGCTCGCCTTGTTATTTGTTGTCGGCCTTTTAGGCGTGGTGTTCAACGGCGCCCTGATTTACACGCGCTTCTTTTTAATAAGTGTGGTTTTGGGAATCATCAGTTGGGTGTGGGCGCGCTGGTCTGCCAGCGGTTTGAGTTTGATAAGGGGTTCACGTGTACTGCGCGCCAACGTGGGGGATGTGTTCGAGGAAAGTTACGAAGCGGTAAATAACAGCCGCATCCCAGCCGCGTGGATGGAAGTTCTTAACCAATCGACCCTGCCCAAAGCCGCTGGTTCGCGTTTGTTTACTTTTGTGCTGGGGCGGCAGCGGCGCAGTTACCTTGCCCGCACCTGGCTCACACGCCGCGGCGGCTTTCAACTTGGTCCCACGCAAATTACCGCAGGCGACCCCTTTGGATTGTTCAGCTCAGGCAAAGTGATTGCGCCGCGCGAGACCCTCGTTGTTTTCCCGGTCATCCACGAAATTCAATCATTCCCATACCCGCCAGGCATGTTGCCCGGTGGACAGGTCATTCGCCGCAAGTCCTACGACGTTACGCCTCACGCAGTGGGTGTGCGAGAATACGTGCATGGCGATGCCATGAAGCGCATTCACTGGCCTACCACGGCGCGCCGCGGTCAATTGATGGTGAAGGAATTTGAACAAGACCCGCAGGCCGAAATTTGGCTGGTTCTTGATTCTCAAAAAGCAATCCATTATGAAAAGCCATACCAGCAGGAGGAACTCCCGCTGGACTCGATGATGTTCGTCAAACGCCCGAAGTTCAAACTGCCGCCATCCACTCTTGAATACAGCGTCAGCGCCACGGCTTCGCTGGCTCATTATTTTATCGGGCAGCGCCGCTCGGTCGGGTACGTCAGCGCGGGGCAAACCTTCACCGTTCATCCAGCCGAAAGAAGCGAAAGGCAGGAGGCGAAAATTTTGGAAACCCTCGCCTTCGTGGAAGCCAATGGCGCGCTTTCGATTGCCGCGCTTGTTACCGCGCAGGCCTCGCAACTGCCGCAAGGCTCCAGTGTGATCCTCGTCACGCCAACTGTTCGCGCAGACATTGTCCATGCAGTGGATGATTTGCAAATGCGTTATTTGCGTCCCGTAGTTGTATTGCTCGAAACAGAATCATTCGGCGGCCCGCGCGGCACGGAAACGTTGATCAACTCCCTGCGCGAACGGCGCGTGCCCGTCACCGTCATTCGATGCGACGACGATCTTTCACAGGCGCTTTCAGAAATCCCCACAAACTTTAAGGCACAGGATATGCGCGCATGGCAAAAACCCGTATCGTTACGATAGATTTGAATTTTCAAAATAAGACGCAGGCCATCGCGTCTTATTTAATTCGATATAACGACGCTGCGATCTTGATCGAAAGCGGACCCGGCTCGTCTCTTCCCGCGCTGGAAGCCGCTCTGGCAAAGGAGCATTTATCTCCCCGACAGCGTTACCCACGTCCTGCTCACGCACATTCATCTCGACCATGCAGGCGCGGCGGGCTGGCTTTCGCGGCAGGGCGCGGAAATTTACGTCCACCCCAATGGCGCGCCGCATTTGTTGAACCCTGAAAAACTCATCGCCAGCGCCACCCGCATTTATGGAGATCGGATGAATCAACTCTGGGGTGAGTTCCTGCCTGTTGAACAGAATCAGCTCAAGGTCCCGAAAGATGCGGAAGAGATTGTCATCGGCAGTTTGAGATTCGTGGCAATCAACACGCCCGGCCATGCCGAGCATCATTATTCCTATCTATTCGAAGATGTATGTTTTAGCGGGGACGTGGGCGGGGTGCGGATTCCCGGTTATCAATATTTGCGCGCGCCCATGCCGCCGCCCGAGTTGCATTTTGGCCGCTGGCTGGAATCCATTGCGCGGCTGCGAAGGGAAAAATTCACCCGCATCGCGCCGACGCATTTTGGGATGTATGACGATGCGGAATGGCAATTAAATGAATTGGAGAAAATTTTGATCGCAACCGAAAAATGGCTGGAGGGAATGATGCCAGCCGAACCGCCGATTGAGGAACTGCGCGAAAAATTTGAAGCATGGATGAACGAGCAAAGCCGCGCGCAGGGACTGACCGATGATGCGACTCGAGCCTACACACTCGCGAACCCCCTCGGCATGAGCGCGGATGGTTTGATGCGCTATTGGAGAAAGTTTCGTGTTCCGTCCTGAGCGGGTGTAGGTTCACACGAAAATTTCGGCGAAAAGTCACGTATAAAGTATGATGCAAGAAACATGGCAAAATGAAACAAAAAAGATATACTTTCAACCCAAGGAGATATTATGAAGGACTTTCTCGCGATCTCCGATTACTCATCGGATGAAATTCAAGACCTGCTCGATGTGGCAGTGAAGTTAAAGAAGGAATATTTCAAGAAGGGGAACAAGCCAATTTTCAAAGGCAAGGTGTTGGGGATGATCTTCCAAAAGCCGAGCCTGCGCACCCGTATTTCATTTGACATGGCCATGCGCCATTGCGGCGGCGACGCGCTTTATCTCTCGCCAAATGAGATCGGTTTGGGCAAGCGCGAATCGATTGCGGATGTGGCGCGTGTTTTGTCGGGCTACGTGCAGGGGTTGATGGCGCGCGTGTTCGACCATGCGCATGTGCTGGAGCTGGCGAAGTGGGCGGATATTCCCGTGGTCAATGGCTTGAGCGATTACAACCATCCCTGCCAGGGCATGGCGGATGCGTTGACGATCATCGAGAAGTTTGGCGAAAATTCAAAAGGCTTGAATATCAGCTATGTGGGCGACGGCAATAACGTCACCGTTTCGCTGATGCATGTCTCGGCTTTGCTGGGTTGGAATGTGACCGTCGGAACTCCCGAAGGCTATGATGTGAATCCCAAAGCTGTTGAAATCGCCAAAAGCATTGCTCAGAAAACTGGCAGCAAATTGACCTTTGTACGCGATGTGCATGAAGCCGTTAAAGGCGCGCATGTGATCTACACCGATACCTGGACAAGCATGGGCCAGGAAGAGGAAACCGCCAAACGCGAGAAGATATTCCCGCCGTATCAGGTGAACGCAAAACTGGTCAGCGAAGCGGATAAGGATGTGATCGTGATGCACTGCCTGCCCGCGCATCGTAATCAGGAGTTGACCGATGATGTAGCCGACGGCGAACATTCAGTTATCTTCCAGCAGGCGCACAACCGCCTGCACGCCCAGAAGGCAATTCTGGCGCGGGTTTTTGAAGTGGCGTAAAAAAAGAGATTAGAGATTAGAGAATTAGTCTCCAATCTCCAATCTCCAATCTCCAATCTCTATTACTTGCAATAACATTTATAGGATGGAACCATGAATACACAAGACTTTATCAACATGGAAGAACAGTACGGGGCGCATAACTATCATCCCTTGGATGTGGTCATCGAAAAAGCCGAGGGGGTCTGGGTGTACGATGTGGATGGGAAGAAATATCTCGATTGTCTCTCCGCGTACTCTGCGGTGAATCAGGGGCATGTCCATCCTGAGATTTTGAAGGCGCTGCTCGAGCAGGCAAAGAACGTCACGCTCACTTCGCGCGCTTTTCGCAATAATCAATTGCCGCTGCTTTATAAAGAACTCTCCGAAATGACGGGCTACGAAATGTCCCTGCCGATGAATTCGGGCGCGGAGGCTGTCGAGACGGCTGTCAAGCTGGCGCGCAAATGGGCGTATCAGGTCAAGAAGGTTCCGCGCCATCAGGCGGAGATCATCGTGGCGGGGAATAACTTCCACGGGCGCACAGTGACTATTATTTCATTTTCCACTGAGCCTTTGTACCGCGATGATTTCGGTCCCTTCACGCCGGGCTTCGTGGTTGTGGAATATGGCAATGCCGATGCGCTTGAAAAGGCCATTACACCCAACACCGCGGCAGTGATGCTCGAGCCGATTCAGGGTGAAGCAGGCGTGATCATCCCTCCCGCTGGATATTTGAAAAAGGTTGCTGAAACTTGCAAGAAGAATAACGTTCTATTTATCGCGGATGAAATTCAAACGGGTCTTGCGCGGACTGGGAAGCTGTTTGCCTCCGACCATGAAGGTGTCCGCCCTGACGTTGTGATCGTGGGGAAGGCGCTGGCTGGCGGCTTTTATCCCGTCTCTGCTGTGCTGGCGGATAAGCCAATTCTCGGTCTTTTCAGCGCGGGTGAGCATGGCTCCACCTTTGGCGGGAATCCACTGGCGGCGGCGGTGGCGCGCGCTTCGCTGCGTGTCATCCGCGAGGAGAAATTAGCGGAGAGGTCTCAGCAACTTGGCGAGTATTTCGTCGAGCAGTTGAGCGAGATCACCAGCCCGCATGTGAAGGAAGTACGCGGCAAGGGCTTGTTGATCGGGGTGGAGTTGAAACCCGAAGCGAAAGGAGCCCGTCGTTTTTGCGAGGCCTTGCAAACGAAGGGCATCCTCGCAAAAGAGACGCACGATAACGTGATCCGCTTTGCGCCGCCGCTGGTCATTGATAAGGAAACAATTGATTGGGCGCTCCCATTGATTAGAGAAGTACTCAATATGGCGTAATATTTCAGACCCTAAGAGACTGTTTAATAACTCACTCTCCGCAATGTCATTCTGAGCGCCAGCGAAGAATCTCTGAG
>CXWL01000338.1_pt1 | contig 20731 bp, 16 predicted proteins | sample 590931 | NCBI WGS metagenome assembly CXWL01 (sample SAMEA3498368, study PRJEB10139) | groundwater metagenome | biome: water well; material: biofilm material | place: Germany | collected 2015-04-27 | reverse complement strand
CTACACGACCGTTAAGAGGTCAGATCGATGACTTGCGTGGCGCGATCGATAATCTAGGACGGATTCCGGTTCTCGGATGTCGAATCACACCGGATATCCGCCAGACCACCGACTGTCTCAACGACAAGGTCGACCGCCAGGTCAATCTCGAAGTCGCGAAGGCCCAGGCGCAACTCAATGTCCAACTGAAGGCGCTGGACAGACAGAAAGATAGTCTTGAGCAACAATTGGCAAACCTGCAAAAGAACAACCCCCTTGCCCCGCTTGCAGGAAAGTTCCAGAAGGATCTTCAAGCCCTCGCCGCTCTCGGCCAGATGAATCTGGACGGGGTGAATACTTGTCTGGCGGCGGCCTCATCCGCTCAGCGCGACATGGTGCAGCTCACACAACGCTTCGTTGCCAACCCGGCTGCCTTCCCGCCCTATCTCATTATGGAAGTCTGGCAGCAGATGGAGGGCAATTTCGACATTGTGATGCAGGAGGAACTGGCGGGATTACGGGAATCCGCAGCGAACGGCAAGCTGCCGCAAGTCGACATCGTCCTCGATCGATCAGTCCGAGCGCTCAAGAAGCTAGCGGAACGTGACCCCTCAGCCAAGTGTGTCTATATAGCGATGGAGCCTCATATTCCCGCCATGAAACAGATTGCGCGTGGGGTTCAACAGCAGATCGCTGATAAGGCTATGAACCTGCTGCAGACCAAGGTGCTTCCCGCCATTCTCGATCCGGTAGGGCAACAAATGGGCCAGGTATTCAATCAGATCATGCAGTCCGACATGACCGGAAACAGCCTCGGCTCTCTCTTGCCGAACCAAAAAGAGCTGGATCGCATTATCCGTGGCGTGGCGGCGGAGCAACTGATCCGGCCGAGCCATGTCCGCAAGGTCGCCCAGAAGGTGAGGGCGATGTCGGCCTCTTTAGGCAATCCGCAACAAGCTCAAACCTCCCTGCAAGACTTGCAAAAAGTATTGGATAAACAGGAGATCTGGCCTGAGGAAGTGGCGATCCAGGTTGCCATGGAAATTCTGAGATTCTCCGGCCATAAATGGGTCGACAGCGACATGCCCGGTGCGGGCGCATTCGTGGCGAATCTCGCCGTCTCGACAATCGGCACGACCAAAGATACGGTGGGTAACGTCGTGGAATCGGCCTGTGGACTGATTCCTGAGGCCGGTGCCGCAGTGTGCTCTATTTTCAAGCAGCTGATCGAGGTCGGGTATAACTACGTCACGCCGGAGGCGATGAAAATTGTGATCTCGAACACAATGCATGGCGCCCTCGACCAGGGTATCAATGAGATCGCCAAAGCCTATATTCAGAAATACGATCCCCGGCAGGCGCGCCAGAACATGGGACCTTTTGCCTCAATCCTTAACGCATTTCCGACCAGAGAACTGGTGATCGGCTTTGCCACGAAGGATCGCTCTATCAAAGAGATGCAGTTGGCCCTGTTTGACTATAACGACAGTGTGCGGCAGTTTGCCGAAGCAGCAGCCCGTCGCTAACACAGCGGCAAGGATGATACCGCAGGCCGCTGCTTGATGATTGAGCGTTGAGTTGATATGCGAGATGCGCCACAACTGACTACTTGAGGGAGCCACAACGATGACAACACGCGTCTTGATCGGGATGGTGCTTCTCAGTGCGCTTGCCGGTTCACCCTCATACGCCTGGAAACTTGAGACCCACTACTGGCTGGCAAAAGAGGTCGTCAAAGAACTCGGGGCAACCAATGGGTCGGTCAGCATCCCCTCGAAATCGAGCTACTCAATCCCGCCAGGCTTGTACCAGGCCATCAAGGACAAGCCGGGAGACTATCTCATCGGCGTCCTCGGCCCGGACACCTATCCGGACATGGTGGCAGGACAAATGACCACGCACCCAGGATTGGAGGCGACTCCGCGCGATCCGAAGGACATTCTGCCTCTGGCAAAGAATGTCCTGGCAATGACAGGACGGCATCTACAGGGACCTCTTTGGGGTACGGACGATTGGCTCCAATGGGTACGGTCGCGCGCCATGCTTCCATTAGCACCGGGCGTATCCCCGATGACTCGTCAACGCGAGCTTGCGTTTGCGTATGGCTACCTGACGCATGCAGCCATGGACATGTGGGCGCACTCCTACGTCAATCTCTATTCCGGTGACGTATTTTCATTGATGGATGAGCAGGAGGTGGAGTTCCGTCACATGGCGATCGAAACCTTCGTCAAACGGACCCACCAAGGCATCTTCGCCGCTCCGATCGAATTGACGCAGGAACAGGCTGTGGTGCAACTGCGAAACAAACTTCGCAATCCCTTGAGCCTAACGACCCCGTCTACAGACGAGCTTTCAAGGCTCACCGCTCCTGTAGACTTTGTCCGCAGTAGCTTGATCCTCAATTCCCATGTGGCGAATCAGTATGCGCGCGAACTGTCCACTCTCCACCTTTTCGCAATGTATGTGTACTGGGCGGAAGTCGGCGAAATCCGTTCGCGGGTGCAGCCTCTCCGTACCCTGGTCAATACGGCGGCTCTAGACGCCGATCGCAAAGTACGCGATGCCGAGGCGGCGTTCGACGCGGCAGACAGGGCGTTGAGACTGACCGGCCAGGCCTATTCGACCGCCTACGATTTGTTCAAGCAGGCTGAACGCGTGGTGACCGATGCGGCCGCCGCGCTGGATCGGGCCATTCGAGACACCAGGCGGACGTTCAACCTCGGAGACGACATCAACAATTGGCCGCCTCCGGCAAAAGCGGCCATTCAGTTCGCACAGGACGCGATGCGTGCGGCAAACAACGCACTGACGTCCGCCAGGAATGAGTACAATCGCCAGAAAGATAAGCGGGACCGCCTGCAGGCAGACCAGGAACGGGCCCTCCGTAATGCGGATACTGAGAAAGCAGCCCGTACTGCCATTAGACAAGTACGAGATCAGTCGCTGAACGTTATCGATGGGGGCGTCACTACCTGGCAGGAAGGGATCGAAGATTCCGTCGATGCGTATATCCTGGCCTGGGAAGATACCTCAAAAGAATTGATGCGTCCTCCCGGAAGAAGATTGTCTCCCGGAGGAGATATCACGGAGCCGCTGAAGGAGTGGGTCACCTGCTGGGGTCCCACATTTGGATTGCCGGTGCTCACGCAGATCGCTCCGGTCTGTCAAAAAGCCCGGTCCAGTTACCTCACTGCTTCAGACCAAATCAAACAACTCCTTCAAAATGCCCTGATCCCCAGACCTGTCAGGGACGCGCTGGAAGAACTCGACAGGCTGGCGAACCGAGCCGTCCAACAAATCGTGCCTGAAGCCGCAAAGATGGTGTCGGCAACGATTCGGATCGACAATGGCTCCATCGCAGGCTATGCAAGATCAATCGTCAATCTCCGCATGAAGGAACCGACAAGCCCTGAGATCGATGCAGAATTCGCCGACGACATCTCCGGCAAGCATCTGGCGACATTTCCCACTCACTTTACCGACTTGCTTTACCAGGACATGGGTCTTTCGCCTCCAAACAGCGGACAACCCCATGCAGGCAAATCGCTGGCCGATCTCCATGGCTTTGCCGCCCTCCAGAATGCCTTCACGATGGCCAAGCTCGTGTTGTTGGACGGCGGCGATTTGAACCGTTTAATCCTCGCGCCCGCCGCTGGTTTCCGTGAGCTAAGAATGGCGCGGACCGCATCTCCTCCTCCGCTCAAACCCTACGACATCCAGGCACTGGCCGGTGAAATTCTCATCGGAGCCGTGAGGAGTATCGATGGAGACCACCAGTGGCAAAAACGTGCTCCGCACCTGCCAAGAAGAACGCCGATCAATTGTTCAGCCAAGCAACCATGCGCCCCGCGAATCTTCGGATACGACGGGAGTGAACCGGGGAAAAGTGGGCTCAGATTCTGGCGGGATCCGGAGCTTCGTCAGTCGGTCTTCAATAAAATCTTCCAGGGGCCTCTGACTCCGGGCTTAGTGTCCGCATTGGGCCCCCAGAATCTTGCACGAGGAATTGGGATCTGTCCGACCGACCCCTTTCCGCCCAGTAATGGCTTTGATGGCTGTCGGGATGCCAAACTCGTCCCTGATCTTCCTGTGGCACCCAAGCCAATGCAGCCCCTAATCCCACCGGGGAAGACCTTACCCCCGGCGGGCATGCAAAAGCCATTTTCACGATAATGGGTGAACTATTCTTACGATACTGACGACTCAACAGCTATAGAGTCCTTGATCATTTGGACAATGAGTCCGTTCATCACATAAGGGGGAGCGCGATGTTCAAATTTTCGAGCACAATGGGATTGAACTTCGTAGGTCTGTTCGCAAGTGACTCTCTTGCCTTGGCCGAACCCCCTCTATTGACTGAACGACAGGTTGAACTCACAGAATTCACAGACGTGGACGCCACCATTACCGTTGACTCGCTCATATGGTTTCAGGGTAGCGGAGGAGACACCATGGTAGTTGGATGAAGAAAGTGAACGGCAAACAAGACAACAGATCAAGAGGAGACACCCATTATGGATGACGCGAAATCGAATAAGACAACAGAAGAATCTACCGGTCCATCACGGCGAGATTTTCTCACCCAGGCTGGATTGCTGGCGGGCGGGATGGCCCTCATGAGCATTCCCGGTTTTCGTACAGTGACGCAGGCGGCGGTCGATTCACGAGCATATTCCTCTGGGACCATTGCGCTGGAACTCGATGGCCAGTTCGTCGATTTCCTGAAAACGGCCGACGGAGGTTTTGCGAAAGGCGATGTCGTGGTGCAGCAGTTGGGCACGTCTCTCTTTCCGTCAAAGCATCTTGCCTCGATCAAGTACCAAGATATTGCCATCCAATGCAATCCAGTGATGCCGAAACCGCTTTTTGACTGGATCGCTGCCGAACTGAACGGGTCTCATGTCAGAAAAAACGGCGCAATTGTTACAGCCGACTTCAATCGCGTGGAGCGGAGCCGTTTGCAATTCAGCAATGCCTTAATCACGGAGATTGGCCTTCCTGCCTGCGATGCGGCTTCAAAGGATGGGGGTCTCCTGACGGTCAAGTTCGCCCCGGAATTTACCGCGCCGACGGCCGGCAAAGGCGGGAACGTGATCGGTGCGGTCGCTTCGAAGCAACAAAAGGCCTGGACCCCAAATAATTTTAGGATTCGAATTCAAGGCCTTGAGGATGCCTGCAAATATGTCAGCAAGATCGAGGCGCTGGTGTTCAAACAAACCATCGTACAGGATCAGGTGGGGGAGCTACGCAACTACCAAAAGGAACCGGCCAAGATTGAGTTCCCCAACCTTGTCCTGTTCCTGTCTGAATCTCAGGCCGGTCCGTTCTATGGGTGGTTCGATGATTTTGTGGTCAAAGGCAACAACGGTCAGGACCGCGAACGGCCGGGTGTCCTGGAGCTGCTGGCGCCAGATCTCAAAGAGGTCCTGTTAACCGTGAACTTCAGCAATTTGGGAATATTCAGCTTTGCCCCGGGGAAGCAGGAGTCAAATGCAGAGGCCATCCGGAAGGTGAAAGTCGAGATGTACTGCGAGCGTCTCACGTTGGCCCAAGGTGGGATCGTCACCACGCAGTCAGCACCATCGCCTTTACCCATGGCGCCTTTAGAAGGGCAGCCAGCGCCTGCTCCAGGCATGACGCTTCCTGGAGGGTTCACGCCCAAAGTGATGCCGCGGCAGTAGAAGGTACAGATGGGAACGAGTTCCTGGAACCGTCGCAGAGTGTGGCCATGGTCAAAATGCCCAACGATCCTGATTCATGGATTGTGCATCAGTCAGGGGAACAATATTGATGCAACGCGAAGTGAGGGGAGTCTATTCATGAGAGCACTTCTGTTGACGCTGGCGGTACTGTTCTCACTTCACTGCCATTTTGCATGGGCGGCGGAAGAAGTGACCGATCGCGCGGTGCCGATCTTCCCTCAGATACAATCTGCTCCTCCTCTCACAGGCGCTACGAGGGGCGGGAGCACTGCGGTTGGGGGAGCGGCAGCCGGAGGATCAGCCGGGACAGCCGCTACTGCTGGCGGGGCTTCGGCCGGTGGAGCAGCCAGTGCCGGTGGAGGGGCCGCTGCTGGAGGAGGAGCAGCAGCGGCTGGCGGATCGGCTGGGGCTGCGAGAGGGCAATTGTCCATTGAGCAGCAAGTGGGATTTCTCCAACAGCAGGTCAGCATGCTTCAGGCACAGCTCGCGATGCTGCAGACCGCTGTCCAGGTGACACCGGGTGGAGTGAAACTGCAAGGCCCCACGGTCACCATCGAGGCTCAAAATAGCGTGGCGCTGCGTGCGGGCTCGAATGTGGACGTGAGGACCGGCGTAAATCTGTCCGTCTCAACTGGGGGTAATACTTCAGTCCAAACCGGAGCGAGTCTCTCACTCCGAAGCGGGGCGGGAACTCTGGTGCAGGCGTCGGCCCCCCTGGATCTGAAAGGGTCGATGATTTTGCTGAACGGAGGGACCAAGCCACTCGCGACCCTGGGTAGTCAAGTGCAAATGATCCCTGGTTCATCGACCGGCCAGATCATCACCGGTAGTCCGACGATCCTGGGGAACTAAGACCGTCTCCGGTTGATTCGCGAGCACTGGTTCAGCGCATATAGAGATCTCGCGCTAGATGAACCTTGGTGCCTGACTGAACGACTGATGGAGCAGAGAGATCGAATCGTGCTGTCGCGTATTCACGTATCGAAAGGAGTCTTCATTATGGCCTCGGACAAGTCGTCATCTGACCGTATCGTCCCAAACCTCTCTCGTCGTGACTTGTTTCGCACTGTTAGCCTCGCCACCGGTGGAGCCATGTTGCTGGGCCTTCCGAAATTCATTGGAAGCTGGGGGGGCACGGCAGAGGCAGCCGTCGCACGTACTTTCTCCGGGGTGAATATTGCGCTGGAGTTGGATGGAGCGCCGGCTGGGTTTATAGAAGCCGTGCAGGGCGGGAACGCCTTTGCCGATATTCTGGTGGAGGCCGTGGGCCCGGATGCGATTCAGCGAAAGCGGCCGGGACCGGTTAAGTTTGAGGACCTCGTCATCGAAGTGCCGCTGGATGGCGACGTGAAAGCCTTGATGAGCTGGATCACAGAGACGCTCACAAAAGGCTCGACCCCTAGAAACGGCGCGGTCGTGTACGCGGACATCAATTTCACTGAGGTCAAACGGCTCGANNGCCTGCTGCGGACGCCAGCGACGGCAAGAAGCTGGCGGCACTCACGCTTCGAATCACCCCGCAAACAACGCGCTTGGCCGGGAGTAAAGGGAAAAAACTTTCAGGGATAGCGGCAAAATCAAAGAGGCTGCTGAACAGTAATTTCCGTTTCAACGTGCAGGGGCTTGAGAAGGCCTGTGTGCGCATTGGTAAGGTTGAGTCGATTGTCGCGAAACGTCCTGTTGCAGGAAGCGCAGTCGGTCAAGACCGGCTCAAGCAATCGGCTCCCGGCGTACTCGATTGTTCAATCGTTCGCCTCACGCTGCCGGAGGCCGATGCAGGCCCCTTCTACACCTGGTTCGATGACACGGTCGTAAAAGGTAGGCCAGGCGGCGAACTGGCCGGTCTGCTGGAATGGCTTGCCCCGACCTTAAAAGTAGTCCTGGCCTCGGTCCAACTCGCCGGCCTGGGCATCGTTCGCTATGCACCGGAACCGATCAATGTTGGCGCAGAAAGGCCTGGACAGGTGCAAGTCGATATGTACTGCGAAAGCTTCAATATAACGATTCTGTGATGCTGCCAATCCCGTTGATTCGTTGCGAAAAAATAGGGTCTGTAATCTTCTTATGGTTTGAAGAGGTGATAGGACGATGAAGAAATGGATGCTCGTGGTGATGGCCAGTGCGCTCTTGTCGATCATCCAGATCGATCGGAGCTATGCAGCAACGGACATGTTTCTATTTATACAAGGAGTGCCTGGCGAGGTGGCGCAAGTCCCCCATGCCAATTGGATCGAGGTGGAATCTGCCTCATGGAGTCACGCTACCAAGGCTCCGTTCGACCCCCTCGTGTTCACAAAGGTGTTCGATCTTGCCTCACCCCTGCTGGCCTTGGCTGCGGCTGATGGCCGGCATTTCCAGACCGCCATTCTGGAGTTTCAAAAACCGGTGGGAAGTCAACAGCTGGTGTATCTGAGAGTCATCCTTAGCGATGTGACGGTCAAAGCCTACGCTGCAGCAGGCCATAATAATAGCGCGAGTCCTCCAGTCGAGTCGATCAAGCTGGGATTTGCCAAAATTGAGTGGCTGTATTTTAAGCAAATGCCCAACGGCTCGTTGTCTCCCACTCCTGCCAGAACAGGCTGGGATGCGATCAATAACAAATCGTTCTAATACTCTTGCGGAATAGTCGTGATGAACCGAGGCGAGACGGATTCATCATTGGCATGAGGGCAAGATCTGAAATATTTTCTGGCCAAACACGATCTCGCCTTGACGTGCCTTCCTGCTTGCTGGCAGATGTGCTGATCGGGTTAGACTGTCTGTTCGAGAGGGATAGGGGTTTGAAATCTCTATCCCCCTCGACGGACAGGTCCTCGGCAGGCAGGCCTAGTTCTGAGTGATCTTCGACCCTTTGATCACCATATTCCCGCTGGATTTGATCGCGACGTTGCTTCCTGCAATCTCGATGTTCCCGTCACGGCGGATGTCCAGAAGGCCCTGTCCCACCTGGATCGTTCCCGAGTCTGCGGCGACGAATTTGAGCATGGCACCGGATTGAGTCGTCAGCGACTTGCCTGTGACGATCACGGCATTTTCCACGACCGTAAATTGTGTGTTCCGTTGACTCGTGAGTGCAAAGTTCTGTCCAGATTTGAGCAGCATATCCTTGCCGGATTCCAGCACCATGTTTCGGCCGACTTGCTGGACCAGGTCGGCGCCTGCCTGCAACTGAAACGACGTGCTGGACGACAAGGCCACCGAAGATCCTGCCATTGTGATACCGCTCGTGCCGAGGGTCAGCACTTGTGCGCCTGATTGTAAGATAAGCCGTTCGTTCCCTGCCCCCGCGTCGAAGACCATCTCAGATTTCTGTCCGTTCGACGATTGCGCCCGCAGGACGGAGAGATGCTTGTTGGCGGGAAGGGCAACGGGCGGCATGTCTTTCCCGTTATACAGACTGCCGATGATCACAGGGCGGCCAGGATCACCGTGCTCAAATGCGATTGCGACTTCATCCCCAATATCCGGCAACCACATGGCCGTGGTTCCGATTCCCGTCGCGATCTGTGCGACTCGCACAAATCCGCTGTCTCCTGGATCGGTCTGTGTGGAATGCGACGGGCTTCTCCAGGGGAATCGAATCCGAACGCGTCCAAACTGATCGACATGTTTGGTTTCACCCAGCGGTCCGACCACAATGCCGGACACCACTCCGCTGACGATGGGCTGCGAAGTGACGGGGAGGGGACGAAACACGATCTGCACAGGCAGACAGCGAAAGACATTGCGATAGTCTTTGGCGGTTCGCGAATGCTCCACAGCCGTAACTACATATTCCTGGTTGAAATCTGTGCGTGGATGCCCCGTCATGAGTATGCGTTGTCCGGCCTGTAATTGCGGATAGGTCGACTCTCCCCGGCACGGGTGCGCATCGGCGATACGGGCGGCCAATCGGATATTCGCCTGAGCCTGAGCATCGGCCTTGGTTTCCACACCGGCAGGAAATATCCGCTCCGTCAAATCTCCGAAGATCGGCGACTGGACGACAGCTGCAGTCAGGTCGGCGGTGGGGGTTTTCCAGTTGTAGTCGCCGGCTTGAACTTGTCCGCTATGCAGTGACTGTCCACGGTTGAATGAGGACACGGCGGGGATGGAGGTCGTGGCAAACACCAGTTTGCCAGAGGGCAAGAATGGGAATCCTGCATTGCCGTCGCTGAAGACCACCTTGTCGCCATTCGGAGATATTTCGAAGTGATAATGGATACCGGCTTCTTCCAGCAGTCTTGAGATGAACGCGAAATCGCTCTCTTGGTACTGCACCGTCAGTTCTCGGGGAGGGGACGCAGCGGCCACGCGATATTCCGTGTTCGTGACGCCCGCTTCATTCAGTAGCATCTTGACGACGTCCAGCACCGTCATCCCATAGAATGTTCGGCTCGTGCTGCGATACTTCAGGCGATTGAGACTTGGTGCCAACCGTAGTCGATAATGTCCTTGCAGGGTGGGAGAATCCAGCTGTTCGATGCTCTCGATCATGCCGCTGACAATTCGGCCTGGCGCCACAGCCATCGTCAACGGCTGGCCGACCACCAGCGAAAAGTTGATCGCCTTGTCGTTGGCCGCGATCGTCAGGTCGAAGGTAAAGGGTTCCGACACCGCCTCCTTCCCTGAGAATTGAACGACCGTTCCCTGCGCCAAGGCATCCACCACCGGATTTCCAGCCGCATGACTGACGACAGGCAGGACTGCGCAGAGTCCCGCGAACAAGAGTGGAAGGCAGCGATCATACAGCATAAGATCCTCTTAAGGTGAAGGGGCGTGCGACTCGTTGTTGTGCAGGACGTGTTGTCTTGCGTCTAGCGCATTTCCTTGCCAGGACGACCCGTAAATCTCGTGTTGGGTACTCACGTCTGGACGTAACGTTGGTGGAGCACCAGGTCTCTGTCGCTCCACCCTGTTGCCAATGGCACCATCGTTAGGGTGCCGACCAGCTATCCATTGCAGAGGTTTTAAAGGTGTGATTGATGAGTTCAATTTGCTGAGAGACGAACTCCACCGTCTCAGTCGAAGGAAAGCTCGCCTGTGGTCCTAGCGTATCTGATCGATGCTCAATAGATGTCACAACGGCATTTGTCAGTTTGATCGTATGGTCAAGTATCATTGCACCGTTTGGGCCTATTGCGAAAAAATCGATCACCACTGATGTCAAGGTCTCATTCATCGCAAAGGCGGTGAAAAGCTGTGTCGATGCCGCTCCCCATGCTTTCACGATCTTGATTGGTTTGTGCGAACGCCTTCCGGTGGCCAAACCGGTCGCGGAATCGCGGGGAGCCACCATCGTATATTCAAAGTTAAGTCCGGCGATTTTACCTTCGAGTCCCTTTCTGACGACCTCTCCCTTAAACGGTCCTTGCTTCGCCCCGATGATAGACACGTAAAACTCCGGTGCGGCCTGCGCGATGCTTGTCTCGCAGAGCACGAGTATGAACCCTGAGAGCGCGAGCCCGGCTATCGCTGTCAACTTCATCGTTAGCCTCCTTGGTTAGTACAATATACTGACTGGCATNNGTTGGCCGTTAGAGCCAGGGTGGAGATGTGGGGAACGAACCATTTCACGTGCGTGACGTGGTCTGCCTACACTAAGGGACCAGGGTGAACGTATTGGTCAACAGGAAATCCAGCTACAGGTTATCGTGCCAGTCGCGATCGATGCGAGCCCGCACGTTCGCCATCTTTTCGCCGCTGCTGATAAATTGGCTCTGCGGTGGTCATAGGATTCCGATCGCGGCGACGTCTGCATCCACGCGACCGTGGGATTGGCCCAAAATGCTACCCATCGGACCAGTCGCGCCTTGGCGCTACACTCGCTCATGACGATGAACCTAACGATATCGCCGATAGTAACGGTAGCGTGTATCCCATTCGAATTGGACTAATCTTATGGCCTGGAGTTGGCTTGCCGTCATGAACAGGTAGACCACGTATCCGCGATCTCGATTGACCGCCGGAATCGCGAGATTGCCGACAGTCATGAGGTGCTTCGCATCGCTAACGCACAATCACTCTTGATGTACAGGTCGAGAAGAGAGTCTGCCTGGGGGCAGCACTCCCATGTTCGAAGCGCCCAGGCTGAGCCTCTGCGAGAGCAGACCAACCTGCACATCTTCGTCAAGCGCGTCATACACGAGCACCGACTTCTCACGGATGATGGCTCCGTGTGGCACCTGCACCGGCGCGGCCAATCTTATGGCATAGGTGCCCGATGGCGCAGTCAACGTGAGCATCGTCCCCAGCACGTTGCTTTGCTCGTCGACGGCGATCGGCGTAATCGGCGCTTCCGTGTTTGTTTTGACATTCTCGAACAGCAGGCTGCTCGCCAATGTCAGAGGAGAAATCGTGATGTAATGCGTGGAGGGGACCGGCAGGGCTGCTAGAATATTTGCCGGCCGAGCAGACATAGAACAGGGCTTGGTTGGAACCATCGTTCCCACGACCGAGGTTGCGCTCGTATATTTTTTCAATGCCGTGGCCGACAGAAGAGCCGGCCCCCTGCTCAGTATCCCGCTCGGCGATCCCTTCGCGTCCAGTGTGGCGCCTCCAGGCTGAAGCCACACAAGATGATGTTCGTCCGACCCAAGAGGTATCGACAGGGCCATCGGTGCGGTGAGGGCCTCCTCGTGCGTTCCGGCTGTTGTGGCAAGTTGGAGTGCCGACTTGCCATCTGTCGGTATCAAGGTGAGCCAGGTTTCATGGGCTTCCACGCGGTAGGTTCCGGAAGCGGCAACGAGATCCTGCCCTTGGGTATCGAGGAAATGCACCGGCTGCGAGAGCTCAACGAACACCGGGGGAATCTCTGCCCATGCCGCAATGGGCATTCCGAATGCCAGGCTCCATACGAATACACCGATGGCCCATCGTTGCCGTTTCACAGACCTCCGCATGGTCCTGTTGCACTTCTCATAGCTATTGGGTTTCGTGCGTACACCTATGCTCTATAGCCGCGGTAGGTACGTCACCACAAAATCGGTTCCTTGGAATTCGGAATGCAGGATCTCGATTCTGGCTGGGCTCATGGGGTTGATGCCGGCCTTGCTTAACAGATCGGCGCGCACGAGCTGAAAAACCTGTTGCTCAAACTGCATGCGTGTTTGGGGTTGGAGCAGCAACTCCCGCATGCCGTTTTCCAACGCGGGCTGAATCTGTTTGAAGTAGTCGACCGCGGCTTTGCAAATATTCACCGGAAAAATGACGTCGAAGAAGTGCGTGCATTTTTCCGCTTCTTTCACAGCTCCCGTCACGGCAATACGAAGGGAGTGATAGGTTGGCAATCCCCGTTGATCGATGGTGGGCGTTAGGAAGACATCGACGATTACCTTTTCCGCGACCAGATCGCTGAGCGCGCTGTCTCCTTCACCCGTGTAGTCCTTATAGTACGTCTTGAACTGGATCACCGGAATGACGAACTGGAGTCGGAGCTCCACACCTTCCGTTGTCACAATGGGAGGGTTGGATGCCCCGGTGACATGGATGAATGATTTTTGCCCATTCCCGGATTCGTAAGTGTATTTTTCCAGCGCGATGCGCCCCGCGAGGCCACGTCCCAGGGAAAAATTCGTATCTAACGGGCTCCGCATATTGCCCAGTTGGATAAAGGACTTTGTCGGGTCTCCAAGAATCACCGTAAAGGGAATGATCTTCGTGATGGAGCCAGGCGGTCCGCTGGATTGCTGTGGCATGGCTGGTTGTCCAGGCATCTGTGCTGGTGGAGGAAAAGGCGCCGGAGCCGGCTGCGGTGGGCGAGGGGGAAATACTTGGGCCATCGCGACCGAGCTCGAGAAGATCAGTCCCGCCGTGATCCCGATCAATCTACGGGAGATGTACATCGCAATATCCCTCTCTCACTTATTCGTGTTTAAACCAGCGGGTGACGGTCACATCTTGTCCCGCCTGACCGGCCATATAGGAGAGCGGAGTCACTTGTGCGGCAGTGCCGGTGTCGTCTTTCACTGTGATGATCCCTCGAGTTTTCGTCGCGCCCACACCTCGTGGAATGACTGGCGGTTCTTCGACTTTCGCCACGATGGTGCTAGCGGGACGTGTTTCCGCCGCCATCTTCGCCAGGCTCTCTTCCAGGTCTGTTCGTCGATTCGCCGAGGCGACAACATAAAATGTTTCAATTCCCTTTACCTGATCGAGGCTGAACCAGTAGTTTCCTTCTGGAAACGCCACTTCTTGATCCTTTTTCACCGGGTTTGCCGTTGCGCCAGCTTTGGCGGGAAAGACCGGTTCCGCCCAAGCTGATCCATCGATTGAGACGATGTAGACATAACAGTCGCAGCTTGTGCGTATCACCAGCTTGAACTTATCTCCGGCGTCTTTTTTTTCCCCACCGTCGGTGAGTACGTCGCCATCGTTCATTATGACGACTTCTTTGCCTTTGGCGGTTTGTTTCTGGCGAATCAGCGCCACATCGATGGCCACTGGTTCCGCAGGCACTCCACGAGGATAGATCCCTGCCCCTCCGGAGGGTTGTCCCCCGTACGGCTGAGGTTGCCCAGCTGCCCCATATCCGCCATTTGCCTGCTGCTGTTGCGGTGGAACTCCATACGGCGATGGAGTGCCATACCCTGGCTGCGTTTGTCCGTACCCGGATTGTGCCTGGCCGTATGCTGGCTGTGTCTGGCCATATCCGGGCTGTGCTTGGCCGTAGCCTGGTTGCGTGGCTGCGCCAGCCCCATAGGGATTGTTCGGATCGTAGCCCGCCTGAGGTAGAGACGACGATGCCCCTCCATACGGATTGGTGCTTCCATAGGGATTGGCCTGACCAGGCTGAGCGGCTGCGCCAGCGCTTCCATACGGATTTTGTGCGCCATAGGGATTCGGCGTTCCATACGGTTGATTGGTCGAACCGTATGGGTTTTGTTGTCCAGGCTGTGTTTGATACCCACTGTTGCCATAAGGATTCTGGGACCCGTACGGATTCTGAGCGGCAGCGGGATTTGGAGACTGTCCGTACGGCGATGCTGCTCCATAGGGAGAGGCTGGCTGCCCGTATGGATTTTGCGCCCCTGCTCCGTAGGGATTGTTCGGGTCGTAGGCGCCGGCTTGTCCCGGGTACGTCTGCTGCCCGGGATATTGCTGTTGAGGCATGCCCGGCTGTCCGCCATACCCGGGGGCTGCTCCATAGGGATTGGCCTGTGCACCGCTTGGATAGGTCATAGCGCCAGGGTTCTGGGCACCGGCTCCATAGGGATTGTTCGGATCGTAAGCGCCAGCTTGTCCAGGATAGGTCTGTGGACCGGGATATTGTAGTTGGGGCAAGCCCGGCTGTCCTTGAGGCGCTGGTTGCCCGGGAAACCCAGGCTGGCCTTGAAATCCCGGTTGGCCTTGTGGCCCCAGTTGACCCTGCATGCCTGGCCCTGCCGGAAGGCCCTGCATATAGGGGCTGGCCATGCGATTCACGAGATTGCTGAGGTTGTCGCGATGCTTGGATCCGTAATTGGACAGACCGGTCTGGAAGAGATTCTTTGCAAACTCAAAGGCTATTGGGACGAGGAACGGCGCGGCTGCGCAGGAGCTGAGGAGCAGGGTGCCCGCCAGAGCCATGCTGACTCCCTGTTGATACACTCTGTACGGCCTCATCCATCTGTATCGCATCATCATTGATCTCCGTGCTCTTGTCCCGTAGGTCGAGGCGAGTCGTCGGAAGGTTCATGGCATTGTAGACTGGCCTGAAAGGAGGGTCAATCAAACCCCTTCCTATTGAGGGGCCGGGACAAATGTGTTAGAGCAAGGGCGCGATTCGGTCCCGCTCCTATCTCCACATTGAACGAATGGCGCTATGGACGCGACTCACTGGCACGATGTCTCAGACCCTGATCTTCTGGCGGCAGTGGCCGGCCGTGATGCCGCAGCATTTGAACGCCTCTATCAACTCTACGAGAAACGCGTCTATCAATATGTCTGTACCCTGGTCTACGACCCCACGCTGGCAGAAGAAGTGGTGGGGGATGCCATGATGGCAGTATGGCGTGGTGCCGGAAGTTTTTCCCATTCTTCGCGTGTGTCGACCTGGATTTTCGGGATTGCACGGCACAAGGCCTTGGATGCGCTCCGGCGCACCGGGCGCCATTATCATGATGTGGCGTTGGATGAGGCGCTCGAATTGCCGAATGCTCAAGAAAGTCCTGCGGAGTCGGTCAATCGGAAGCAAGTAACCTCATTAACGCAGGTGGCTTTGCAGACACTCTCGCGGGAGCATCAGGAGGTGCTTCGTCTCGTATTTTATGAAGAGTTGCCGTATGAAGAGATTGCGAAATTGCTGTCGATCCCGACCAATACGGTGAAAACACGCGTGTATTACGCCAAGCAGCGCTTCAAACATCATCTTCAGCAACTTGCCCAGGATGAGCGAGTCTAAATGGTAGAACCAGATACACAGGATCATCCCATCCATGCTGAGGGCGCCCTCTTACCCTGGTATTTGAACGGCACCCTCCGGGAGGATGAACGCCGTCACGTTGACCAGCATCTTTCGTCCTGTGCGACCTGCCGTGCGGAGCTGGAGGAATTGGCTCACCTGAATGTGCAGTTGCATGAGGTCTATGCGGCGCAGTCTGAACCGTCGACCAGGATTCAACGGGCCGTGCGTGCACAGGTCCAACGAGGGGCCTCCGAGAATGGCGCCAAGCCTGTGACCGGTTCAGGGTGGCTGGACGGGCTGGATACTTGGTTCCGGTCTCTCTTTCTTCCTCGGTGGGCCCCCGCGCTTGCAGTAACCTTGCTCATGGCTCAACTGGCCTTGCTTCTGTGGAGCCTGACCCTGCCGACTCTTTCTGATCAGGTGACGATCAGAGGGATTGGCGCTCCAACGGTCAGGCTGCGTGTGGTATTCCAGGAGACGGCATCAGAGCGACAGATTCGTGTCCTCGTTCAAGGGGTGCATGGCAAAATCGTGGATGGGCCAGCTCTGGATGGCGCTTATATAATGGAGGTTCCAGCCGGGGATCGGGCCGCTGTACAGAAGAAGGTTGACGTTCTGCGTAGCCAGACGGAGAGTATTCGTACGGTTGAGCCGGTGACACCGTGAACCTGAGAAAGCCTGCCCGCGACTGACATCTATAGATGAGGAGTGCCGGACATCCGCGATTTCCGAGACCCCGTAGACGAAAGGCGATGCTGATGAGAATCTTGATCTGGCCGCAACTGACTGCAGGCATTTTGTGCGCGATCCTGGGTGCCATCGGAGACAACCGGGTATTGGCGCAATTCGCTTCGACGGACAGTGGTCCCGGTGTCAAACGCGCGCTGCTGGTCGGCATCAATAAATATCAAGCCGTACCCAAGCTCCAGGGCTCGATCAATGACATTGAGACCATGCGGCAGATTCTGTTGACGCGTTGGGGATTTCCGGAGAGAAATATCGGCATCCTCAAGGATGAAGCCGCGACGCGTACCGGTATTCTGGCCGCATTAGACCAGCTCGTGAAGGAGACGGGGCCACAGGATACCGTATATTTCCATTTTTCTGGCCATGGGTCGCAGGTGGAGGATCTGAACGGTGATGAGGAGGACGGCCTCGACGAGACCCTGGTCCCGCAAGATGGGCGTTCGGGAGATGTACGGGATATCACGGATGATGAGTTAGATGCCCTGTTTGCCAGATTGCGCGCAAAGAACGCCTTCATCGTCTTGGACTCGTGCCATTCCGGTACGGCCACCCGCTCGCTGGATATCCGCACACGATCGATCCCTAGAGATAACCGAGTCGATATCTACCGGAAGGCCGATCAGGCATCCGTCAAAACACGGGCGGTGATTCCGGTCGTCACATCCCGGTATGTGGTCATGAGCGGCGCTGCATCCAATCAGGAAGCCCTCGATGGGCCGGTTGACGGACGCTACCATGGTTTCTTCACCTTTGCCTTGGCGCGGAGCCTGAGTGCGGCTGGAGCAGGGGCGACGCCCCGCGACATTTTCGGCGGAGTCGAGCGGGAACTGAAACGCATTCAGACACATTTTGGCCGCTCTTCCATGCCGGAGCCGCAATTGGAAGCGCCGCCGGAGCTTCTGGAGAAAACCCTGTTCGGTGCGACAAGTGGAGGAACCGGTGTTGCCTCGCAGAGTCAGGCTTCTCGATTACCCTGGCTGGAGGTGCAGCCAGGCGTCGGCGGGCACGTGACACTCGTCAACGGGGTGCTACTCGGTGCCGGGCCCGGATCGATGTGGACGTTGTATCCGTCGGGGGAGATCAATTTTCTACCGGGGAGAGCGCTCGCGGTCGTAACGGTGACACAGACATCCGGAAAGGACTCGCTCGCCAAGCTGCAGAAAGCTGAGAGTACGATTCCAAAGGGTGCTCGAGCTGTGGCGCTGTTGCCTGCCGCCAGCGGAGAGAAAATTCCCATCCGGATTGTCGATGTGCCTCAAGAACGCCGCAAACATATCGAGGACATCCTCAAGCGGAATGTCGCCGAGGTTGAGCTGGTGGGGCAGGAGAAGACGGCTCGATTCCTGGTCGATAGCCAGGGAAGCGACCTGCGCCTCCTTGCGGCCGACGGCCTGGAGGTGGTGGCGTCGTTTTCGACGCTCGATGATCAATGGGGAGCCGGTCTGGCTCTGGTGGTCTCTCGCTCAGCGAATGCATCGGAATTGCTGACGCTGGATAATCCCTCCACTCAATTAAAAATGAACGTCCGGGTCGTGACTGCCGCAGCGCAGAAGACAACCGTCGGTACGCGTGGCATCGCTGTCGTGGCGGGGAATACGAAGCCGGCTCAGTATCGCATTCGACGGCCGAAAGAGCCGCGGTCGGAGAAGAACAGTTTGCAATTGGAAGTCAGCGTGAGTGCCGATTCATATGTGACGATTGTGGATGTCGACTCAGAAGGCGGCGTCAATCTTCTGTTTCCCAATAATTATCAGCAGCCGAGCTTTGTCACGGACGGCTTTGTCCGCGCCGGTGAGGCCGTCCTGATTCCTGACTCGCTCAAGCCTGGTAATCGTGCCGGCTTCTACTGGGACTACACCCCGCCGAAAGGTACGGATACCATTCGTGTCTTCACCAGTACAGACGTCCAGACCGCTCAGATGCTCCGTCAGCGAGTACAGACGCTTCAGGCCGCTGCGGGTCGCACCAGTGGCGTGGTGAAAACGCGCGGGGTCGCAGTCGGCATCGGCAGCATCCGTCAGGATCTGGCCACCATTGCCACGAGGGGTATTGTAACCGTGTACGATCCGACCTCGCATGTGCCCGGCACTGCAATCGCCGATCAGCTTGAGCCCCCCCCATCAGCGATGCCAGCGCCGGCAGATCCTGTTGCATTGACGCCGCCGATGCCTTCAAGCGAGCCGGTTATGCCGACCGCACCAGCGGCTGATTGGGCTGCGACGTCGGTCACGATTCTCGTGGAAGGGTGATGCGTTGGGTCGACCCAGATCTGAGGACTGAGGCCCAATCGGCAGGGCGAGAGCTGACTCTGCCGCTTCGCTGATCCTTCCTGCGCCTGCCATCCACTGACAGAACCTTTCACCCGATCACGGTGGCCATCCCTGCTGTCTCTATCGGCTATCGGGCTGCCCCGTAGGCTTGACCATGATGTTCGGAGCATGTGCGGTCACGCGGGGCATCACGCTCCACGAATAACGAAGTGCTTCCTGCACGCATGGTTCTCTGTTTGCTGTAGCAGAGAGAGGTCAGGGAAGAGATGTATATAAGTGGTGCGCCCGACAGGACTTGAACCTGTAACCTTCTGATCCGTAGTCAGATGCTCTATCCATTGAGCTACGGGCGCGTAGGAGAAGCACAGTTTCACCGGGCCCCACGCGTCACGCTCTAACGAGCCATGCGGAGAGTGAAGGGCGGTCGGATCACGTTGCAGAGAGGGGTTATACAGGTGTCTGGCCTGGCGGGTCAAGGGATGACAGAAACTTTAGAGTAGGGGCTTGCTCACCTCAGTGGAACAGGGGCTTTCATTGCCTGCGTTATCGAACGCGCTGACGCAGAAATAGTAGGTCCTGCCAGTGGTGAGATTCGTGGCATTGTAGGCGGCTACAGGCCCTAGCGTAATGGGAGGGCTGTACAGCTGTGATTGTGTTCCGATGTAGACTTTATAGCCGGCTAGGTCAGGCTCTATGTTTGCGGTCCAGCTGAGACCAATGGATCCTGTTGTGGCTGTCGGTTGGCTGAGGGTGAGAGAGACAGGGATTTGTTGGGGGGAATTGGCGGCCCCCGAAGCGGTGACCGCAATGACGGTGCTGTACGTGCCTGCGGCCAGTCCTTGGATGTTCACGCTCGCACTCACCTGATCGGTTTCCGTGGTGGTCGTGCCAGCCGCGGTGTTGAGCGCCAACCATGCGGCAGATTCCGTCATGTTCCACGTGAGCGTTCCGCCGGTGGGGTTGAGCAGGTTCATGGTTTTCGCAAGAGGATTCGCTCCTCCGGCTATTCCAGAAAAGCTCAGGTTTGCCGGATTGAGCAGCATGCTGGGGGTTGGCGTCGTCACACCTCCTGAGACGATGAGGCTTACGGCAACGGACTCAGTCTGGTAGCGGCCATAGCGGTCTGCGATGGCAATCTGAACGGTGCTGTTGTAGGTGCCGGCCGAGAGGCCAAGCTGGTTCACTTGTACGGTGATCGTATCGTGCTCCCTTGAGATGGTTCCCGATGCCGGGGATACCGCGAGCCAGGGCGAGGTTTCCGTTACTGTCCAATTCCTAGCCACGAGCGTCCTCTTTGAAAACGTCACGGCTTGAGCCGGTGGGGTGGGCCCACCGGATGTCGCCGTAAAGGTGAGGGTGCTGGGTGTGTAGGAGAAGGCGAAGAGCTCAGATGGATCGAGAAGGCCTACCCCAGAGATGGGCATCCAAAGTGCGAGAGAGAGAACTGTTTTATAGTATTGCATGCTGTGCCGTCCGTCTTATTGTGTTATTGCGCGCGCGGGGTGACGCGGGTCATCCTGCTTGGTTGTTCAGTCTTCTTGGCATGCTGCTTCAGCAATCGCTGTGCCACTGCACAAGGGGAGAGGCGTAAGACCAGAACAAGGTTTGTTTCTAGTGACTTAGGGTGAGGCGGCTGGAAACGGTTGCCTGAGAGATTCTGTAGAGAT